>Ga0209709_10001010_pt1 | contig 26489 bp, 22 predicted proteins | sample ArcticOcean_MG_C_2_FD_187435 | JGI IMG/M metagenome (GOLD analysis project Ga0209709, IMG submission 187435) | Marine microbial communities from western Arctic Ocean - ArcticOcean_MG_CB4_136 (SPAdes) (version 2) | ecosystem: Environmental > Aquatic > Marine > Oceanic | place: Arctic Ocean...
TCGACACAAACTAACGAACAATTAATTAACTTGCTGAGCCAGAAAATAAAAACCTTTATCGGCATATCTGCAACTATCGTCATTGAAGCTCCCCAACAGTTACCCCGCTCTGAAGGCAAAGCAAAACGGGTCATAGACAACAGAACTAAGTAATTACAATGCCCCATCGGGTATATTAATTGGCGAACAACTGATCCAAGTCAGCGAAGGCTTTAAACTCCAACGCATTGCCACTAGGGTCGCTAAAAAATAAGGTGGATTGCTCCCCCGGTTCGCCTTTAAAACGAGTGTGGGGCTCAATAATGAACGCCACTTTGCCCGTTAGCCTTTGCGCCAATTGCTGCCAGTCTTTAAGTGTAAGCACTACCCCAAAATGCGGTACTGGAACACCTTTGCCATCAACCCCATTAACATGAACAGAGACTTTACCTTCTGGGCCTAAGTTTGGATTAAGGTGGGTGACTAACTGGTGGCCGTAGAGATTCCAATCAATCCATTCTTCGCTAGAGCGACCCTCACTCAAACCAAGTAATTGACCATAAAAAAACCTCGATTCGGCAATATCCCTGATGGGAACGGCGAGGTGGAAAGGACGTATTGGGGAATCAACCATAATGTTTTCCAAGTAATGTTAAGGGGCTCTAATTATTAACCAATCACGGCCAACAAACGAGTCTTAGTGTCCGCATCTGCAAAGGACGCTTCCATGGCCATACGAGAAATGCTGCGCAGCTGCTCCAGGTCTAAACCAAAATCCTTGGCACCAGAGTGATATTCAGTGCCTACAGTAGTGTCGAAGAACGGTGGATCATCAGAGTTAAGACTGATACTAATTCCCGCTTGTAAGATTTTATTGAGCGGATGGCTGGCAAGATCTGGGTACACAGACAAGGCTATATTGCTGCCAGGGCAAACTTCTAAGGCGATGCCCCGTTTTGCTAATTCTGCCATAAGTGCTGGATCTTCAGCACTCCGTACACCATGGCCAATACGGGTCACCGGTAGGTTATCAATAGCGTCCCATACACTTTCTGGGCCTAATATTTCACCAGCGTGGGTGGTGCAGGCAAAACCAGCTGCCGCAGCAATATTAAACGCAGGCGCAAAGTCGGCTTGAGTATACGTAGATTCATTACCACCCATGCCAAAACCCACAATGTAAGGATGTGGGTTGTCGGCTAGTTGCTGAGCTATCACAAGGGCTTGGTCTGGGCCTAGATGGCGTATGCAAGAGATAATTAAACGACCAACAATACCAAAGTCACGCTCAGCATCGTTAATGCCCTCAATACAGCCAGATAACATATCCTCGTAGCTCATGCCCACAGCTGCAGCGTGATCTGGAGAAATAAAAGTTTCGGCGTAAATTGTACCTTCTGCAGCACACTGTTCCATGTAGGTGTACATAATGTCGCGATAGTCTTGCGCCTTACGGAGACAAAAACTAGCTTCGTCATAGGCTTGCAAGAACTCAACAAAATCACCCCATGCAAACGTGTCATCAGTGGTAAACAAACCATGTTTAAGGCTAATGCCATTACGTTCTGCAATGGTGCGCACTAAGTGCGGTTGTATGCAACCCTCTAGGTGACTATGAAGCTCTACCTTAGGTAGTTTTTGAATTTTATTGGCTAATAATGCAGACATCAAATACTCGTTTTACTCTAACAAAAAAATTAATTTAACTCACAGGCAGTGCCGTAGCCTAAGGGCACAAGGCCTAAATGCTGTGCCACAGTTTGTCCCATATCGGCAAAACTTGCTCTCTCACCTAGGTCACCAGCTTGCACGGGAGCGCCACAGTAGTTGCCGTAGAACACCACTGGCACGTGCTCACGGGTATGGTGGGAACCAGGCCAAGTAGGATCGCAACCGTGGTCTGCACTCAGTAACACTAAATCTTGCTGTTCCATCCTAGCTTCGATTTCTGGCAATCTAGCATCGAACTCTTCTAGTGCATTAGCGTAACCGGCTACGTTACGACGATGACCATACTTACTGTCAAAATCGACAAGATTGACAAATAATAAGCCTTCTTTCACCTTGTCCATTTGGTCTAACAATTGGTCTACTAATCCTGTGTTATCAGCCGCTTTCACCGTATAGCTAACACCCTTATGGGCAAATATGTCACCCACTTTGCCTACAGATACCACTGTGCCCTGCTTATCTTGAATGTGATCCAATAGCGTTGGGCCTATCGGTGGTGTGGTTAAATCTCTGCGGTTAGCAGTGCGCTCAAAATCAGCACCACACGTACCTTTAAAAGGCCGTGCAATAACACGGGTTACGTTGAGTGGGTCGACTAGCTTTTTGGCAACTTCACACAAAGCGTATAGCCTTTCTAGGCCAAAGGAGTCTTCGTGGGCTGCAATTTGAAATACAGAATCGGCAGAGGTATAACAAATAGGGTAGCCAGTGCGGAGATGTTCTTCACCATACGCAACCAACACATCTGTGCCAGAACCGTGCTTATTTGCCAAGGTGCCTTCAATGTTACCTTGGGCCAACAAATCTTTCATCAGTTGAGCAGGAAAACAATTGTCTTGTTCAGGAAAGGTGCCCCAGTCAAAGGGCACTGGTAGGCCACAAATTTCCCAATGACCACTGGGTGTGTCTTTACCACTACTCACTTCTACGGCGTGGCCATAGGCACCTTGCACATCAACATGGGTCTCAAGAGGCAAGCTACGTTTACGGCTACCTACAGATGCTGCACCTAACCCCCAACGCAAGAGATTTGGAATTTTTAGAGGGCCCTGACGTTGATCATTATTGGCTAATCCAGCCTCACACGCCTCTACGATATGACCAAAGGTATCAGAGTTTTGGTCACCATATTTGGCAGCATCAGCACTAGCACCGAGGCCCAGTGAATCTAAAATTAAAATAATGGCTCTGTTCATGGTTTTATCTTTATCGTTTAGTACCCTACAGTTGGGTACAAATTTGTAATGCCTAAGCCTGATAGAACTCTTTAACTAACGTTTGAGCAGCAGGTGCCTCGGGTGCCAATTGAATTAAGCTAGGGAGCTGTTGGTTGACAAGGTCTAACTGTTCATCGGTACGAACATGAGCCACAGCCAACGCTTGGCCCTGCTCAATATAGTCACCCATTTGAACCATATCACTTAGGCCTACAGCGTAATCAATTGCATCGTCAGCTTTGCTCCGCCCTGCTTTGAGGCTAACCAGTGACAAACCAATGCCACGCACATCCATAGCTGAAACATAGCCTGCTTGGGTCGCCACAATAGGCTTAACCATAGGTGCTTGGGGTAAATAATGTGCTGGCTTTTCAAGCAAATCTGCAGGCCCTCCAAGGCCTACTACCATGTCTGCAAATACCTGTGCTGCATGGCCTTTATTGAGTGCTGCGGAGGCTTTATCTCTGGCAACATCTAAGCTGCCTGTTACACCACTAATGTCTAGCATGTGAGCTGCCAACTCAATAGTAATGTCGAGTAAACGCGGGTCTGCTTGGGTAGGATTAAGTAAAAAGTCGATACATTCAGCCATCTCCACCGCATTACCCACATTGCGGCCTAATACTTGATCCATGTCAGTAATTAGGCAGCGTGTCGGCACACCTGCACCGGTGGCCACTTGCGAAATACTCTGGCTTAATTCTTGCGCCATGCTCATTTCTGCTGCAAAAGCACCATTACCAGTTTTAACGTCCATAACTAAAGCGTCTAAGCCCGCAGCAAGCTTTTTAGATAAAATAGACGCAGTAATTAAATCAATAGATTCCACAGTCGCGGTAACGTCACGGGTAGCATAAAGACGCTGGTCAGCGGGCGCTAGCTCAGCCGTTTGGCCAATAATGGCACAGCCTACTCGCTTTACTAGAGACTTAAACAAGTCTTCATCGGGGTAAGCGTTGTAACCTGGAATACTGTCAAATTTATCTAGAGTGCCACCTGTGTGACCTAAGCCACGGCCAGAAATCATCGGTACGTAGGCACCACATGCAGCAACGATAGGCCCAAGCATCAAACTTACCTTATCCCCTACGCCACCAGTGGAGTGTTTATCAACAACAGGGCCATCTAGATCCAGCTTTTGCCAGCTCAATACTTTACCAGAGTGCATCATTTGTTTCGTCAAGGTGATGCGTTCTGCCATAGTCATTCCCCGCTGGAACACAACCATAGCAAATGCACCTAACTGAGCATCACTCAACTGCCCACTGGTTATACCCTGCACCATAAAGGTAATTTCAGCATCTGTAAGAACTAGTCCATCACGCTTTTTGCGGATCAGTTCTTGTGGTAAATAAGTTAATGTCACACTGGTACCTCATAGCCCTGCAAGAAGGCATTCAACAACCGTTCAACATCATCAATGGCCATCTTGGCATATTCCATTGTTTGCTCATGACTTAACGGTGTCGGACTCATGCCTGCGGCGTAATTGGTGACAATGGATAAAGCACATAAAGGTAAACCCTGGTGTCTGGCTAAAATCACTTCTGGCACTGTAGACATGCCTACTGCTTGAGCACCCAGCACCTTAAGGGCACGGATTTCTGCAGGAGTTTCAAAATTAGGTCCACACATCCAAGCGTAAACGCCTTCGTGTAAAATTACATCATTGGCCTTAGCAGCCTTACGCATGGCATCGTTCATGCCGTGGTGGTATGCCTGTGTCATGTCTACAAAACGTTGGTTACCTTGGGCGCCAAACAATGGCGATACACCAGTCATGTTAATGTGATCTGTTAGCAACATTACACTGCCTGGCCCCGCGTCAGTCACCATGCTACCTGCAGCGTTAGTAAGAATAAGTGCCTCACAGCCCATGGCTTTAAAGGTTTCAATAGCAACGGCCATGACATTGGCTTGACCATGTTCATAATAATGGGCTCGGCCCTGCAATACAGCTACGCGGGTGCCACCAACATGGCCCAGCACTAAACGTCCTGCATGACCGCCCACACCAGCTTGAGGAAAACCGGGTAACTCATCAAAGCTAATGCTAACTAGGGCATTTACTTGGTCTGCAAAAGAGCCCAAACCCGAGCCCAGCACCATACCTACTTGTGGCACAAAACCTCTAGCAACGCGGTTAATAGCTGCTAAACAGGCACCTATCTGACTCATAATAAAAACTCCGGGCCAAATGCGTGGGGCAATAATTCTGCTAGGGGTAAGCGTCGCTGTACCCCTGTTGTAGAACACAAAATGACAGGGGTATTGTTGTCAGAAAATTCGCGAATACGCTGACGGCAGCCACCGCAAGGCGTAGCACCTTGATCATCTTGGCTCATAATATATATTTTTTGAATGCGTTGATGGCCTGCCATTACCATGGCAGCAATGGCAGCTGTTTCTGCACAATTACCTTCTGGGTAACTGGCATTTTCAACATTACAGCCAGCAAAGGTTTGGCCATTTTCGGTCACTATTAAAGCACCAACAGGGTAATTAGAGTAAGGCGCATAGGCCTTATCCATAGCTTGCTTTACAGCATTTATATAATCGGTTTCAGTGGTTGATGTAGACATAGTCATCGTTCCTTAACGTAGGCCTTACCAGCGGCTTTAGGGGGTATAGCACGGCCAATAAAACCAGCTAACAAAATCACAGTAAGCAAATAAGGAGTGGCTTCAATAAACTGTACCGGAATTTCGCCGATACCGGGGATAGCTACACCCTGAAGGCGCACAGCCAGCGCATCTAAGAAACCAAACAACAAACACGCCAACATCACAGTGAGTGGACGCCACTTCCCAAAAATAAGGGCTGCTAAAGCAATATAGCCCTGCCCTGCTGTCATATCTCTGGTGAACTGGGCATTGTGAGCGGTACTCAGATAAGCACCTGCAACACCACACAAGACACCACCAATAATAAGCGCTTTATAGCGTAGTTTAATTACTGATAAACCAGCAGTATCGACAGCCGTAGGGTTTTCACCTACAGCCCGAAGGCGCAAACCAAAACGCGTGCGAAATACCACCCACCAAACCATCGGCACCACAGCAAAGGCTACGTACACCAAAATAGTATGGCCACTGATTAATTCTTTGTAGATAGGGCCCAGCACAGGAATAAAGGCCAGTTGCTCAGCAAACGGTAAAGTAATAGAAAGGAAGCGCGAATCATTATTTAGCGCTGGTGTTAAACCACCTTGATGAAACCATGCCAAACCTAAAATAATGGTTAATCCACCCACCAATATGTTGATGGCAACGCCACTCACAATTTGGTCACCACGGTGAGTAATAGAAGCGAAACCATGCAGCATTGCTAAACTACAGGAGACAATAATAGCAGCACCCAATCCGGCCCATGGAGAACCTACCACTGCGGCAACACTGGCCGCAGCAAAGGCCGAGGCCAGCATCTTTCCTTCTAGTCCAATATCTACCACCCCAGAACGCTCCGCAAACAACCCTGCCATAGCGGCCAAAATAAGTGGTGTAGACACACGTAGGGTAGCGTCTAAGGTCAACAGTACAGTTAAAAATAAATCACTCATATTGCCGCCCCTACTAACTCTTCCTGCTTTGTAACTGGCGCTAAGCGACGGATTAACCAAGGCCGGTACATGTAATCTAAAGCCCCACAGAATAAGATTACCAAGCCTTGCATCACCACTACAATGTCACGAGAAATGTTGCTCATTTCAAAAGCAAGCTCGGCACCACCTTGGTATAAAGTGCCAAATAACAGGGCTGCCACAATAATCCCTAAAGGATGATTACGGCCCATCAACGCTACTGCGATACCACCAAACCCATAACCTACATGAAAGTCTATAATCAGCCGATGCTGATACCCCACTAGTTCGTTAACACTCACTAAACCCGCTAAAGCACCAGAAATACACATCACCACAATAATAATGTGTTTAGGTTTAATACCAGCATATACAGCCGCAGTGCCATTCTTGCCCGTAGCACGAATTGCAAAACCCCAGCGAGTTTGCCATAAGAAAAACCAAACCAATACAGCGCAAACCAAAGCTAAAAGGACAGATAAATTCAGTGGTGAGGCTTCAATGTTATAGCCTAGCCCTGCCGCCACATCATGGACAAACGGCATCCATGCATTGGTAGGGAACAGTTCACTTTGGGGTGTCATTTGCCCAGTGTCACGCAGCACATGCACCATCAGATAAACCATAAGTGAGGCTGCCAAAAAATTAAACATTATGGTGGTGATTACAATGTGGCTACCACGATAGGCCTGTAAATACGCCGGAATAAGGGCCCACAGCCCACCAAAGATCAATGCGCCTATAATACTTGCAGGGATAAACACCCAGGCCCCGAGTGTAGGGTCCAACATGAGTATTGCTAAGCCAGCGCCCAAACCACCCACATAGGCTTGGCCTTCGCCGCCAATGTTGAACAGGCCAGCATGGAACGCCACTGCTACTGCTAAACCGGTGAAGATAAAGTTAGTGGTATAATAAATGGTATAGCCGATGCCTTCCTGATAGCCAAAGGCACCATAGAGCAGCACTTCAGCCGCCTCAATAGGATTGACATCAATTAGCCAAAAAACCACTGCTGTTACGGCAAAGGCAGTCAGTATATTAAGTAGTGGTAATATTAGCCGGTTGATCCAAGCTATGCGGGTATCACGTTTCATAGTTGAGCTTCCTGACTGGAGACCTGCCCAGAGGACGCATTATAATCATCCATAGTTTGTAAGGGGTCTAGGGGATCTAAGGCATTAGCCATCATCAAACCCAAGGTGCGTTCGTCGGCATCGGCGGCATTGATACGGCCACTTATTTCACCATCACATAAAACAATAATGCGATCACTCACAGACATGATTTCGTCTAACTCTACCGATACCAGTAGCACAGCCTTACCAGCATCACGCATGTCTATAATACGCTGATGGATAAACTCAATAGCACCAATGTCGACACCGCGAGTGGGTTGGCCTATGAGCAATACATCAGGATTACGTTCCATTTCCCGCGCCAAAATAAGCTTTTGCTGATTACCACCAGAGAAATTGCCAGATTTTAAATGAGGATCAGCTGGACGCACATCAAAAGCCTTCATTAGGGCTTGGCAATTGGCCTCAACCTTGCTGTTACTAAGCCAAATACCTGAGTTGATTTTAGGGTCTGTGTGATAGCCTAAAAGGGCTGATTCACTGGCGCTAAAATCGGTAATTAAACCCATACGTTGGCGATCTTCAGGCACATGGGCTAAACCAAGCTCTCGCAACCTATCTGGTGTCAATGGGTGTTTCGGATCCATTTCAAAACCTAGTACTTCTATAGTGCCACTGGTCATAGGCGCAATGCCTGATAACGCTTCTAAAAGTTCTGTCTGGCCGTTACCAGATACCCCTGCCACGCCTAACACTTCACCCGCACGCAGCTCAAAACTGACATCTTTTAAACGCTCAACACCTTGACTATCAGCCACCGTTAAACGCTTAACCTTCATCAATGGCTCCCGCACATTGGCTGGGTTTTTATCCACCTGCAACAGCACCTTACGGCCTACCATCAGTTCTGCCAATTCTTCTCTACTAGTTTGCTTTGTGTCTCTGTGGGCTACCATTTGACCTGCACGCATGACAGACACTTGGTCTGTAATGGACATAATTTCACGTAATTTATGGGTAATTAACATGATAGTGACACCCTGTTGCTTAAGGGCACCAAAAATACGGAACAACTCTTCTGTTTCTTGGGGAGTTAGGACACCGGTTGGCTCATCTAAAATTAATATTTCTGCGCCTTTATAGAGTGCTTTAAGGATTTCCACTCGTTGCTGTAAACCTACAGACAGGGTATCTATGGTGGCATCTAAGTCCACCTTTAGGCCATATTCATCGCCTAAGCGGGTGAGCTCTTTACGTGCCGCAGTTAAACCATTAGCCAACAACGCACCACCCTCGCTGCCTAAAATCACGTTTTCTAATACTGTGAAGTTTTCAACCAGCATAAAATGCTGGTGCACCATGCCAATGCCTGCAGCAATAGCTTGGTGGGAATCTGTAAATGTATAGGCCTGGCCTAATACATCAATTTGTCCTGCATCAGCTTGATAAAAGCCATACAGAATACTCATTAGTGTGGATTTACCCGCACCGTTTTCGCCAACAATGCCGTGAATATTACCCTGCTTAACTTGCAAGCATACTTTGTCGTTCGCATGCACAGCACCAAAGCGCTTATCAATATCGGTTAATTCAATAGCAAAAGTATCGGTCATAATCATCGGTCTTTAGTTGTCAGTCTGGAAACAAGAATGGCGGTTGGCCATTTATTAAAAACCACCAACCGCATACTGCATACTATTAGTTAATAGTTGCAGGTGTTATCTGACATATAGTCATGTACTGCGATATCGCCAGCAATAATAGATGCCTTAATTGCATTTACCTTGTCTTCCATATCTGCAGTTACCAAAGCACGGTTATGCTCGTCAAGAGCCCAGTCAACACCACCTTCAGCAAGACCCATGACGCTTACACCAGCACTCCAAGTGCCATTTTGTGCAGCAGCATAGCTTTCGTATGCAGCTACACCAACACGTTTAACCATAGACGTTAACATGGTGCCTGGTTGCAAGTGGTTTTGGTTAGAGTCTACACCGATCGCCAACTTTCCAGCATCAGCAGCAGCTTGGTAAACACCAAAGCCAGTGCCGCCAGCAGCAGCAAAGATTACATCAGCACCCGCTTCTATTTGGCTGCGAGTTATCTCACCTCCCTTGGATGGGTTGCCCCATGCGGCTGGAGTAGAGCCAGTCATTTTTTGAAGCACTTTAATGTTTGCATTGATGTGTTTAGCACCCTGCTCATAACCACAACCAAAACGACTAATTAGTGGAATATCCATGCCACCAACAAAACCGATGGTGCCAGTTTCAGACTTAAGAGCCGCCAACGCACCTACTAGGAAAGAACCTTCGTGCTCCTTAAACACTACGTTCTGCACATTAGCTTCTGGAACAACCATATCAATCAAGGTGAACTTGGTATCTGGGTATGCCTGAGCTGCAGCACTTACAGCGTTAGCTGAAGAGAAACCTACAGCAACAATGGGGCTGTTGCCACGCTTAGCAAGCTTTTTAAGGCCTTGCTCAACTTGGGCTTCGTTAGTTGGCTCTACTTCACGAACACTAATACCTGTATCAGCAGTAAAACGTTTAACGCCGTTAAAAACAGCTTCGTTGAATGACTTGTCGAACTTACCGGCTTTGTCATATACAACAGCTGGTTTAACGTCTGCTTGGGCAACGGTTGCAGTTAATGCAACTGCGCCAGCCACGATCGCCATGGTGATTTTATTTAACTTCATTACATTCTCCTGGGTTTACTTAAATCGGCTTAAGCCGTTTCTTCTTTTTAATTAGTCGCCGTATGGCGTCCAAATATTTTTCACTTGTGTAGCTTGGTGTAAAAACTCCAAACCTTCACTCTGTTGCGGATCAAGCCAATCTCGGTCCGTTTCCAAATGAGTCCACATGCGTTTTAAATCTGTAACACTGGCCTGCTCAGCGTGTTTGTTAATACTGGCATCCGCCCAACACCACATGGCATCAACTTCGCCATGACCTGCTAAGTGGTTGGCAAGGTCCGCTTTTGGGCCAGCCACTATATTAACAACACCAGCAGGGATATCAGAAGTTTCCAGCACCTGCACTAGTTCTAGCGCAATACTTGGGTAACTTTCACTCGCTATCAATACCACCCTATTCCCCATGGCAATGGCCGGTGCCATAATTGCAATGGTGGAAATAAGCGGTTGATTCGTAGGGGTAATTAATCCTATAACTCCCACAGCTTCAGGCAAAGCTAAGGTGACTCCACGATACGGCGCATTGTGCACCGCACCATCGTATTTGTCTGCCCATGCAGCGTAGGTAAAGAGACAGGAAATCGCCCCATCAAACTCCGCCTGAGCTTGGCTTTGACTATAGCCACAGACCTTTTGTAATCGTTCAAGCCACTCACTTTCTCGTTGTGATAGATTTTCTGCTAAAAAGTAAATCACCTGGGCACGCCCATGGGCCGTTTGCTGCGTCCACGAAGACGCCTTTAATGCACCCGATACTGCATTACGGATATCCTTACGACCGCCGATACCAACCATAGCGGCTACACTACCATCCTTGTTGTAACAGGCTTGGCTATGGCCCGAGTCTGGCCTTACCTGTTTGCCAGCCACATAGAACTTTAATGTACGGTCAATGGCTGAGGCATTAAGCATTGATTGCGCAGATGCATTAGCGGTAAAGGCTGGTGCAGTGGCCGTATCCAGCGCTGTTAGTCCAGTGGGTGCTAAGTATTCGTATAAACCTTCTTTGCCACCCTCTCGCCCAAAACCAGATTCCTTAACACCACCAAAACCGCAGGATGCGTCAAATTGATTGTGGTTGTTTATCCAGACCACGCCGGCTTTGATTTTAGGTGCCACATCCATGGCACGATTGATATTTTCACTCCAAACACTAGCTGCTAAACCATAGCGGCTATTGTTCGCCAAAGCCAAAGCCTCGGCTTGTGTGCGGAAGGTCATAGAGACCAGTACAGGACCAAATATTTCTTCTTGCACCAGCGGATGACTAGCATCAACATCCGTTACCAAAGTGGGAGGGTAATAGTTTTGTGTCGCGTCTTGAGCATGCGCTTGAAATAGCTCACCACCAGCTTGCAAACCTTGGGTCACCAACTGGCTCACTCGATTAAATTGCTGCTGGCTCACTAAACTACCCACATCTATAGATTTGTCCAGTGGCGAGCCTGTGCGCAACTGCTGCATACGCTGTTTTAGTTTGGCGTGTAACTCCTGCGCTACTGGTGCTTGTACCAGCAATCGCGAGCCAGCACAGCAAACCTCGCCTTGGTTAAACCAAATCGAGTCTACCAAGCCTTCAACAGCAGCATCTAAATCAGCATCTTCAAAAACAATAAAGGCCGACTTGCCACCCAATTCCAAGGTTAACTTTTTACCTTGGCCAGCTGTAGCTAGACGAATTGCTCGGCCCACAGCCGTAGACCCAGTAAAGGCAACCTTGTCTACACCTTGATGGGCAGCAAGGGTTGCACCTGTTTCGCCAGCACCGTTAATAATATTCACCACACCATTAGGCACACCGGAATCATGGCAAAGCTGGGCAAACAACATGGCCGTTAAGGGCGTTTGTTCAGCAGGTTTAATAACAATGGTATTACCCATAGCGATGGCAGGAGCTACCTTCCATGACAACATCAATAAAGGGAAATTCCAAGGAATAATCTGCGCGGCTACGCCCACTGGGCCATGGTTTGGAAACTCTTGAGCTTGTAATTTTGCCCAGCCAGCGTGGTGATAAAAATGACGAATAGCAAGAGGAATATCCGCATCTCTACTTTCTCGGATAGGCTTACCATTGTCCATAGTTTCTAAAACAGCTGCTAAGCGAGCATACTTTTGTAAATTACGTGCCAACGCATAAAGTATTTTTGCACGACCAAGTCCTCCCAAGGCCCACCAGCTTGGTTGGGCTTTACGAGCACTAGCGATAGCTAAATCTATTTGTTTGCTGGTTGCTACCTCGATCTGCGCCAACACCTCTGAGGTGGCGGGGTTATAAACGTCAACTAGGGTAGCATCTGCCTGACCAACAAAAGCGCCATCAATGTAGTGGCCAAAGCGACGCTCATTTTGCTCCAACCACGCCTGCGCTTCCTTATCACTTTCTAGGGCCTGGCTGTAATTAAGCTGTTGAAAATCTTGCGCTAATGTCGTCTTTGTCATGGTAAAAATCCTATGCCTGATTTACGCCAAAGCGTGTCGATAAGCTGTTGAGTAGTAGCCACTGTCATAATGATCTAGCTGGCGTTCTATATCTCCCAGCAAGCTTGAGGCACCAAAACGAAACAAATCTGCTTCTAACCAACGACGACCCAACTCTTCTTGCATCATGGTCATGTAGAGCAATGCTGTTTTACTATCACTCACGCCACCTGCAGGCTTAAAACCAATATAAAAACCCGTGAGCTGGTAATATTCTCGGATCATTCGCACCATCACCAAACTGACCGGCAAAGTGGCATTTTCAGTCTCTTTACCAGTAGAGGTTTTAATAAAATCTGCCCCAGCCATCATACAAACCATTGATGCTTTGGCAACGTTGGCCAGATTACCTAACTCTCCAGTCGCTAAAATAGTTTTTAAATGGGCTGAACCACACGCCTTGCGGAAGGCTTTAACTTCATCGTACAAGGATTGCCAATTGCCTTCTAAAACATGCCTACGACTAATAACAATATCAATTTCATCAGCTCCAGCAGCTACAGAGTATTCGATTTCGGCAATGCGTAGCGGCAATGGAGACAGACCAGCAGGGAATCCAGTGGAAACGGCGGCTAAGTGAATACCAGTACCTTCAAGACTTGAGAACGCCGCACCAAGCATTTCGTGGTACACACAAACGGCAGCAGTAGATAGATTTAGTGACTCAATACCTAAACGCCGCTGTAAATCCGTACCAACAGGTTTTTTTGCCTTGCTGCACAAACGCTTAACACGGTCTTGTGTATCGTCACCCGACAGTGTTGTAAGGTCTATTAAGCTAATGGCCTTAAGTAACCAAGCCGCCTGCTTTTGCTTTTTGATACTGCGGCGGGCGCCGTAACCTGCACAACGTCGCTCAATAGCACTTTTATTAACCCTAATTTTATCAAGCTGTTGTAAATCTAACGCCATGCCAGGATTGCGCAATAGACCACCATGCTCGACTGCATGGCGAGCATCTCCCGCACCAATGGACTGATCAGCGGGTCTAACCAAACTGATAGGTACTTGTCCAGGTGTCTGTGTAGGCACTTGTGTTGCCATTTACTTAAACTCCATCAAGGAAACTAATTTTTCAGCAGTCACTTCACCCATTACCAAGTCTGTGACTAAACCAGAGCGCAATGCTCCAAGCAAGGCCAGTTCCTTACCTAAGCCACCAGCCACAGCCACCACACGCTTACCAGCCATTTCTGCAGCGTTAATGCCCAAACCATGGCCGTTGAGTGGGTGATCTACAAGCTTGCCCATTATGTCGTAGAAACTACCTATCAAGTCACACACGGCCCCTGCTGATCGAAGTTCTTCCAAATCATTATCTGTGACTAAACCTACACTATGTAGGTAGTGATTGGTTTTGAGTCCACCAATACCTACAGCGTACAAATTGGCATTGCGCGCCAAATTTAAACTAAATTGCACACTGGCTTGAGCCATCAACATTTCATGCTCTTCGTCATCACGGGCTAGGTAGGGCACAGGCATAAAATAACCTTCACCCCCAGTGCGCTCCACAAACTGCTGCACTACGTCAAGTCGGTTGGCTGAAAATTTACGGGTAAAACTACCAGAAACAGAAGCAAACGTAAGATCTGCACGATTTATTTTGGGTAGTTTTTCTGCCAACGCTGAAAGCGAGCGACCTTTACCAATGCCCACACAAGAAGATTGCGGTAATTGGTTGAGGATATTATAGAAAAAACGTGCAGCACCAGCGCCAACTTCATTAAAATTGGCCTCATTATCGTCTGCATTTATATGGTCTGAAGGAGCAATTAAACACGAGCGCAGGCTGAACTTTTTCGCCAGTTGCTCTTCCAACGCTACGCAGCGAGCAGGCTCACCTTCGATGAAGATTTTTACCATACCCTGTTGTTGAGCAAGTTGAATGAGCCGATGAGCTTTAACAGGTGATACAGCTAAGCGCTTAGCTACCTCACCTTGCGTATAGCCCCCTATAAACGATAGCCAGGCCGCTCGTGTAGCAAGATCTAACTGCTCTGCATCAACCTGTTGCTTTGGGTGTTTAGAATTCATAATGAAAAATATTACACTAAGTGTAAAATTTATACCATCACTTTATTCACAAACAATGCCTCCCTTGCCTAAACGAGCTTCAACTAACCTTACCCAAAGGGTCGCGCCAATAGGAATTAAGGCATCGTTAAAATCATAATTTGGGTTATGTAAGGTACACGGCCCCATACCATGCCCTTGATCACGGTGACCACCGTCACCATTACCTAAAGCAAAATAACAGCCTGGTTTTTCTTGTAAAAAGAAACTAAAGTCCTCGGAACCCATGGTTGGGGTAAAATCGACCACCTGATCTTGGCCCAACAAATCTTCTGCAACCTCTCGCATGTATTGCGCTTGAGCCACATGGTTAATGGTAGCAGGGTAAGCCCTTTCAAAAACAAACTGGCCCTCACAATCAAAAGCTGCGCACAAGTCTTGCGAGATTTTTGCCATGCGTTTTTCAACAGCTTGCAAGACCTCCTCAGAGAAACAGCGCACCGTCCCTTGGATCATACAATCATCGGCAATGATGTTAGTGGCATCGCCACAGTGAATCTTGGTAACAGACAACACCACAGATTCTAGCGGATTAATATTACGAGTCACTATAGATTGCAACCCTTGCACCAGCTGACAGGCCACCAATAAAGGGTCTGCACCCAGTTGAGGCATGGCGGCGTGAGCACCCTTACCCACCACTTTAATTTTAAACTCGCTGGCCGAAGCCATCATGGGTCCTGCTACTATGCCCACAGAGCCTTGTGAGTAACCAGGCCAATTGTGGTAACCATAAATTTCATCGATCGAAAAGCGCTCAAACAGGCCATCGTCCATCATGGCTTTAGCACCTGCACCACCTTCTTCAGCTGGCTGGAAAATCAAATAGATCGTGCCAGAAAAATCACGATGTTTTGCTAGGTAGCCTGCAGCACAAAGCAACGTTGCTGTGTGCCCATCATGGCCACAGGCATGCATTTTGCCAGCATACTGGCTCACATGGTCAAATTGATTACGTTCTTGTAACGGTAAGGCGTCCATGTCTGCCCTAAGGGCAATACCTGCGCCTGTTTTAAGACCTTTGATAACCCCTACAACACCAGTGACACCAATACCTTGATGTACCTCTATACCCATGGCGGTGAGCTGGTCAATGACGATTTTTGCCGTACGGTGTTCCGTGTAACTCAATTCAGGGTGAGCATGAATATCGCGCCGGATGGCTTTAAAAGTTTCAGCTTCTGCAACGATTGGAGCAAGCAGTGTCATAGATGTGCCTCAAATTTTTACTTGACCTAAATTAAGGTTTTAGTTGTCAGCTGCGCCTCTATCAACTGCCACTGGCAGCATAGCGTAATTGGAGGGCTAGTCAATAGTAGACCAAAACCGCCAAGCCAATAACGATGTAGAAGAATGGATTCACCAAACGGCTTGAGCATAAGCTCTAGGCTAAATGTTGTTTTAGGTTGAACATAGGGTAGACTGCGGTTACTCAATTTACATCGTTGCCAATACTAGGCTAGAGATGCATAGTTATGAATAAAAAATTTGGCTTAGACGAGTTTATCGGCCTTACCATTAAATCAGCACGCAAGGCGGCGGATTTAAAAATCGTTGATGTGTGCCAAATGTCTGGCATTAGTCAGGGCATGATCAGTAAAATTGAAAATGCACAAGTCTCACCCAGCTTAGACTCACTTAATCGCTTATGTGACGCTATTGGCATGCCTATTTCACAATTATTGACCAATTATAATCGTGTTGATGGCGATGCTCATTTTACCAAGTCTGGAGAAGGTTTAGAGGTTGTAAGGCGAGGTACAGATAAGGGCCATGAGTATCGCCTGCTGAATTATCAGCGCGGCGGTACGCGCAATTTTGAACCATTTCTGGTAACCATGGATGATCTTGCAGAGGTGTTTCCATCATTCTCCCATCCAGGAGAGGAGTTTGTATACATACTCGAAGGCTCTCTTACCTACCGCCATGGCAATCATATATATCGCCTAGAGGTGGGAGATAGTTTAACCTTTGAAGGTAACATTCCCCATGGGCCAGAACAACTCCACAGCGTGCCCGTAAAGTTGTTATCATTCATTAATTATAGTGGTCATTAATGAGCCCCTAGAGGCTCAAAAAAACCTAATATAGCTGCTTGAGAATTATCGTCAATGCACTCAAATTGTAATTTATGACATACCCCTTTTAATAAATTACTTAGCAGAGCTAAGTTGAATGTAATCTTGCCTTTTATCACAAATTATTGAGGCCTTAATCAGGAGCGTTCTTTACACAGTTAAAATGACTGCCCTGGAATCCAACTGGTGCCTGCAAGGGGAACTTTGGCCATGGCAGCAGATTCCACGGTTAAAGCCACCATGTCTTCAGGTTCTAAGTTATTTAGGTTGCTCTTGCCACAGGCGCGTGCAATGGTTTGTGCTTCTAAGGTGAGAACGCGGATATAATTGGCTAACTTACGCCCACCATCAACAGGGTTTAGGCGTTGAGCAAGGATTGGATCTTGAGTGGATATACCAGCCGGGTCTTTGCCTTCATGGTAGTCATCATAGAAGCCTGCAGCAGAACCTAACTGTTTAAACTCTTCATCATATTTGGGGTCGTTACAGCCTAAGGCCACAAGGGCCGCAGTGCCAATCGCAACCGCATCAGCTCCTAAGGCCATACATTTTGCTACGTCTGCGCCATTGCGAATGCCACCAGAGACAATAAGCTGAACTTTGCGATGCATACCCATGTCTTGTAAGGCCTGCACTGCTTGTGGAATCGCTGCCAAGGTGGGTATGCCAACGTGTTCGATGAAAACTTCTTGGGTTGCCGCTGTGCCGCCTTGCATGCCGTCTACAACCACGACATCAGCCCCAGCTTTGACTGCGAGTTTAACGTCATAGTAGGTCCGTGTTGCGCCTATTTTGATATAAATGGGGACTTGCCAGTCGGTAATCTCCCTCAGCTCTTGAATTTTTATGGCCAGATCATCTGGCCCAGTCCAATCGGGGTGGCGACAAGCAGAACGTTGATCTACTCCTTTAGGTAGTGTGCGCATACCTGCTACGCGGTCGGTTATTTTTTGACCTAGGAGCATGCCACCGCCACCTGGCTTGGCGCCCTGCCCCAGCACTATCTCGATGGCATCGGCTTTACGCAGATCATCTGGGTTCATGCCATAACGCGAGGGTAAGTACTGATAAACTAGTTTGTCGGACTGCCCGCGTTCTTCTGGTGTCATACCGCCATCACCAGTGGTGGTTGAGGTTCCTACCGCAGAAGCCCCACGGCCTAACGCCTCTTTAGCATTGGCGGACAAAGCGCCGAAACTCATACCAGCAATGGTTACGGGAGTGTCAATAATGATCGGTTTTTTAGCAAATCGCGTGCCTAAAACAACTTTAGTTTCACAGGCTTCACGATACCCTTCTAGTGGGTAGCGTGACATGCTAGCTCCTAGAAACAGTAGGTCGTCAAAATGAGGTAGTTTGCGTTTAGCCCCAAAACCACGGATGTCATAAATACCAGTTTCTGCGGCTCGACGAATCTCCGCCATGGTGACTCGGTCAAACGTAGCAGATTCGCGTAGATTGTCTTGGGTGTCATTGTTGTTCATGGGTCTGATTCCTAATAAGCGTTGTCAACTTTAAAGTTATATAGCTGGCGTGCGGAGCCGTAGCGTTTGAAGTGGGTAGGATCTTCCTCAGAACCTGCGCGATCCAATAGTTTTTTAAGTTGTTTGAAGTGCTTATCTGTGACTGATTTTTCGACACAATCGGCCCCTAAAGACTGCACTTTACCCTTAACAAATATAACCGTTTCGTAGAGCGAGTCTCCTAAGGCTTCGCCTGCATCGCCACAGACAACTAAGGTTCCGGCCTGGGCCATAAAACAGCTCATGTGGCCTACATTGCCTTTGACTACTATGTCGCTACCCTTCATTGAAATACCACAACGTGCACCGGTGTTGCCATCAATCACTAGCAGGCCACCATGAGAAGTAGCACCCGCCGCAGAAGAGGCATCTCCTTTTACATGCACTGTACCGGACATCATATTTTCTGCCACACCCTGGCCGGCATTACCATGCACGGTGACATGGGCATGTTGATTCATACCAGCACAAAAGTAGCCCACGTGGCCTTTGATGCCGACATTAAGTTTTTGATTGAGACCGCAGGCAATATTGTGCTGGCCACTGGTTTCACTAATTTCCCATTGATCTTCTACTAAGTCTTTAGATTGGTCGTGTAAAAGCTGATTAAGCTCTCGCACTGTATGTTCTGCTAAGTTAATTGATTGCATGTTATCTCCAATAGAACTAACTATTTTATGTGGGTTAGTGACTGTCGCGCTGCCACGAGTATATGGTTGCTGGTTCTGGCTCCCAGATGCGGGCTTGATCTATGTTTGGTAAGCTGGTTAATGCTTGGTATTCAGAAGCCATAGCGACATAATCATCGGTCTCCGCTAACACCGCTGGTTTGCAGGCTATAGGATCCCGAATTACCGCAAAACCATCGTGGGTACCTATGGCTAAGGTATAGAAACCATCGAGGTCCTGAAGAGCATGCTCTAAGGACTGTTTAAGTGTATCTCCTTGGTCCATGCGCCAGGTAAGATAACCTGCGGCCACTTCGGTATCGTTTTCTGTTTTCATATGGTAACCATGATAAGCAAGCTCAGTGCGCAGGCGGTTATGATTAGAAAAAGAACCGTTGTGGACCAGGCATAAGTCTTGACCCGTTGAAAATGGGTGTGAACCTTCTAGGGTTACTGCTGATTCAGTTGCCATACGAGTGTGGCCAATAATGTGGCTACCTTTCATGCCAGATAAATTAAACTCTGAGCTAATCTCTGTAGGCAGGCCAACGGCTTTGAGAATTTCAATGGATTGACCTGCACTTAAGAGGATTAACTCTGGCGCATGGGTTAAGAAATACTCACTGGCCGTTTGAGCATCCGTAGCAATCTTAAACACCGCTGCGTGATGATTGCGGAAAAACTCAATCGGCACCGCGAGCTGGGCTTGAGCACGGTGGGCCAATGCATCCCAGTCATAGGTAAGATCTTGGTGATACAAGGTGAGTTTGGTTGACCCTTTAGGCACCTCATCGCCGTATATGGCAAAACCTGCACTATCTGGGCCCCGGCCCGTCATAGCCTCCAACATCGGTGCAAACATGCTGCCGATTTGATTTTCTAAAGCGTGATTTTTTAAATATAGGCCTACAATTCCGCACATAGGTGAGTTCCTTTATGTTGGGTGGTGAAGGTTTTTTACGGCTTAAAATAATTCAAGATAACGCTTACGCTCCCACTCCGTCACGTAGCGGCAATACTCTATCCATTCATCACGTTTAAGTTTAATAAATTCGCCGCAAATTTCCTCACCTATTAATCCAATAAGCTGGGTGTCTGCCTCTAGGGCGTCGACCGCCTCACCTAAATTTTGAGGTAGCAAATCGATTCCTGCCGCAATACGTTGTTCGCTGGATAAACTGTATAGATTAATATTTTGGGCGGCACCTGGGTCTAGCTTACGGTCAATGCCATCCAAACCTGCTGCAATGATGGCGGCATGAACTAAATACGGATTGCATGAAGAGTCTGGTAGACGATACTCTAAGCGCCCATAAACGATGCGAACCATGGCAGAACGATTGTTGTCGCCATAACAAATGTACGCAGGCGCCCAGGTTGCTCCAGATGCAGAGCCTCCTACCACTAGCCGTTTATATGAATTCACGGTGGGTGCCGATAATGCACACAGTGCTTTGGCATGATGTAACAGGCCTGCCATAAAGTGATACGCCATAGTAGATAAACCCATACCACTAGGGTCATTTTCATCACAGAATAGGTTGTTACCTTGGGGGTCTGTGATGGATAGGTGAAAGTGCATGCCATTACCGGCACGATCTGCAATTGGCTTGGGCATGAAAGAGCAGACCATATCCATGTCATGGGCAATTTCTCCAGCGGCCATGCGCACAAATGTAAAACGGTCTGCAGAGGTCAAAGCGTCGCTATAAGTGTAGTTTATTTCAAACTGACCGTTGGCGTCTTCATGGTCGATTTGATAGACATCAAAATCGACCTCCTGTAACGCACCCACTAAGGTTTCTAAATACTTTCTTGAACGGGACAAACCCTTATAGTCGTAACAAGGTTTGTCCAATGTGTCAGATTTATCCACCAGAGTAACGCTTTGATCATCAGTGCGGGAAAACAAGGAAAATTCTGGTTCTAGGCCTGTGTTTAAAGTCCATTGTCTCTGACGTAACATTTCAACCTGTCTTTTTAACACAACCCTGCTGTCATATGCATAAGGCTGATCGTTGACATAACCATCACAAACTATGCGCGCGTACCCTGGCTGCCAGGGCACAATGGAAAGGGTGTCTAAGTCTCCTCTAGCCATAAAATCTGGCCCATGAGGTTCCATTCCCAATCCGTTGATCGCAAATCCTGCAAATCCTGCACCATTGGTTACAACATCAGCTAGATTTGCAGATGGCACTGATTTAGTTTTTGCAACGCCATGAATATCGACAAACTGAGCTAGAACAAAGTTAATTTTATTGTCAGATAAAAACTTTTCAGCAGTAGTGATCATTAGGTTTTCCTTACGGTTATTGTTTTAGTGCCTGCAGGTTAGTATAGCAGTTAATATTAACAAAACGAATAAAATGTTCTTGTTAAGAATAATTTATTAGAGTATCAGATATATTTCTTGGTTAGAATTTGTTATTTCACTCTATATCAGACCGAGAGGAATAGTAAAAATCTCCTACCGCATCAAATAACCACGAAAGTCAGTTGTTGACTCTAAAGAGAGTCCGCGTCCGAGCCACTTCTATACCCGTATAGTTTTGCACACTGATCAATTGATCTACTGCTAGCCTGCGTTTGTCGAGAGGGTGTTACAACAACTCTTCTGCGTACCATTTTGCGAACGCCGCTACATTTGCTTCCAGGTGTGCAGAGAATCTTCCTGGGCGTGCAAACACTGATGACAGACCCTTTTGTTGATTTTCCAATGCGGGTATATCTTCTTGTATTGCTGCGTCCATTCTGTGGTAGTAGTATTTGACTCGTTCTTCAAAATCCGCCAGTTCAATCGTTTCAGGAGGAAAACACACAGTTTGATGTACCTCACAGCGGTCGGGTCCCAACGGATAGGTCTCATATATCCATAACGCATCTGCTCCTATGGCGAAAGCCATATTTGGAAAAACCCAAGTATAACGGACACCATTTTCTAGCTTCTTTTCAAGATTAGGTATTAGGGGCAAGCCATATTCTTCCTGACCTTCCAGTAAACCACCGGTACCCGAAGTCTCCCCATATTGGCTGGCGTAAGATCCACTTGTCTCATCGGCAGCGTGGGGCGTTTCATAAACGTTGGAAATTGTATTGGGGTGGACAAATTGCAGATGGTAGTGCTCATTGAAAACATCGAGAAAGCCCTTCCAGTTACAATTGACTTTAAATTTTCTCTGTCGGGTAGTAGTAAAAGAGGCAAGATGCCAAGACTTGTGTAACTGCTCAAAATCCCCAAGACGTGAGTCAATATCCTCTGGCTCATCGCTCATACAGACGAAAGCAAATCCAAGTCGTTCTGCGATTTCAAACTCTATGAGCCCATGATCAGATTTTTCGAAGTTTTTCGTGAGCTCCATTTTGCTCGCTCCCATTAAACTGCCGTCTAACTGATAGGTCCAGCTGTGAAATGGGCATCTAATTACTCGGCAAGTACCTTCGCCGTCCAAAAGTCTAGCGCCACGATGACGACAGCTATTGGCAAAGGCTCGTAACTTCCCCTGCTTATCTCGGACTATGATAGTTGGAGACTTGGCTATATCCAAGGTTCTATAGTCTCCGGACTTTGGGAGGCGATCTGCACGTCCTACACTAATCCAAGAACCGTGAAAAATTGTTTCAATTTCTGTTTCGAAAACTGATTGATCAGAGTAACAGGCGGGGGGCAGACTATAAGCCTTATCAGGGCTTGCAATACATTTTGACAATACATCTAAAAACTCAGCTGTCTGTACGATTTTATTAGGTGATTTGGCAATCAGTTTGACATTCATAGGTCTAATAATCCTATTTATATTTGGAATTTTGGCTAAAGTACTTGAGCTTTACGTTATTCAGCGAGATCAAAACTAGGCTTGTCCCAGCACTAACAACACCAAACCGTGCCATAACCACTAGACAGATTTTGACAGCGATATTCTTCATACCCACATCTTAGACTAATTACTGTTTTGAAAACATGTGCCGTGGTTTCAAACAAGATTGATCTCGCTGAAAGCCAGCAGTATGGATTAAAGGCTTCCGGAATATAGGGTTTTAGCGCCACCCATAGCAAAGAAACTGTAAGGTTGAAGGACTCCGGGCACGCCAACGAGTCATTTAATAACCAAGCGAATAAGTTGCGCCAAAAGATATCTTTCTTTAAAGTAAACCACTAATCAACTCACCTGCTTGTGCAACTGGTGTAAAATACCCAAAGCACCTGCTAGCCATATCTATAGCCGCGCTCATGTACCAGCAGCACTAGAGTCTGGCATGGGGTCTTGGGCTGGATTCAATTTCGGTTTATTTAGGAAATACTATGACCTGTGTATTTGTTCAAATTCGTTGCAACCCCGGTAAAACCTACGCGGTAGCTGATGCAATCTATGAACGCGAAATTGCCTCTGAACTGTATTCGACCAGTGGCGATTATGACTTATTAATGAAGCTATACATCCCCTCAGAGGAAGATGTAGGCAAGTTTATTAATGACCACCTGTTAACCATAGAAGGCATTTCTCGGTCCCTGACGACCCTCACGTTTAAAGCCTTCTAATTATGCCTCCAGCGCCCACCTCATTGCCGATTAATGAGGTGCTTCCGAAGCTGTGTGAGGCACTAGAGAAACACCATGAAGTGGTGCTTATTGCACCTCCTGGTGCCGGCAAAACCACCCGTGTACCCCTAGCAATACTCAAAGCTCCATGGTTAGGCCAGCAAAAAATATTATTGATTGAACCGCGCCGCATTGCCACCCTTGCCACCGCACACTTCTTAGCCCAAAGCCTCGAGCAAACCTGCGGCCACACCGTAGGTTATCGCATGCGCTTGGACACTAAAGTGAGCGCCCATACCCGTATTGAGGTCATTACACACGGGGTTTTACTGCGTATGTTACAACAAGACCCAAGCCTTGAAGGCATTGGTGCTGTGATCTTTGACGAATTTCACGAACGTAGCTTAGACGGTGATTTAAGCTTAGCCATGTGCCTGCAGGGCCGCGAACTGCTGCGCGATGACAACCCCCTAAAGCTTATCATCATGTCCGCTACTATGGACGCTCAAAGCGTTAGCCAGTTGCTCGATAATGCGCCCATTGTGATCAGCGAAGGTCGCCAGTTTCCGGTCACTACACATCAAGTGTGCTCTGCTCCAAGCCGTGGGCAGGTTTATAGCGTCCTCTATGACACCGTAGCCCAAGCTCTAACCAACCATCAAGGCAGTTTGCTGGTATTTTTACCTGGCCGCGGAGAAATCCATCGGGCTCAAGACCAACTCGCTAGCCTTTGTTCATCGCAAATTGAACTCTTCCCTCTCTATGGAGAGTTATCCATGGAACAGCAACAACAGGCCATTAGCCCAGCAGCTAAGGGCAAACGAAAGATTGTTCTAGCCACTAATATTGCTGAAACTAGTCTCACCATTGAAGGTATAGAATGCGTCATTGACCTAGGTTTATCACGCCAAATGGCGTATGACACACGCACTGGCCTAAGCCACCTGAAGACGGTAAAGGTGTCCCGTGCGCAAGCCACACAACGTGCTGGCCGTGCAGGACGCCTAAGTGCCGGGACGTGTTATCGCTTATGGAGTGACACAGAGCACCAAGGCCTTGCTCCTCATGCTACGGTAGAAATAAAACAAACTGATTTAACTAATTTATGCCTACAGTTGTACGCCTTCGGTTGTTCTGATCCTAGACAAATGCAATGGATGGACCAACCGCCACAAGGTCCATGGCAAAAGGCCGAACAACTTCTAGTGGCGCTTGGGGCCTTGACACCCTTAGCCCAGGGTTTTGTCATCACTCCCCATGGGGAAAGGGTTAGCCAGTTGCCTTTATCCCCCCGCTTAGGTCATTTATTGGTCACCGCACAAGGCTACAACACCTTGTTCTTAGGTTGCCAGTTGGTAGCGCTCCTCAGTGAAAAAGATCCGTTATCAGCACACCCAGACTCTGATTATGATTTGATGCTGCGGGTGAATTGGCTCAATAGTAATCAACCTACCCTATCCAACCTAATGAGCATACGCCAACGACTCACCAAACAAGCTAATCGGTTGTTTAACCAGATGCCTCAAGATCCTACGCCACCTATTAGCCACCACTACAACCCCAGCCAATTAGCCGCTATTTTAGTTGCCCATGCTTGGCCAGAACGTATTGCGCAACAAACGTCAGACCCAAAACAATACAAACTCGCTAACGGTAAACGGGTGACATGCCAGCAATTAACCGGTGGCTCACCATGGCTAGCAGTAGCCAGCACTATCGGTTTTGAGCGTAAAACAGGCGACAATGCACAACGCCTTTGTCTGGCGGTAGAGTTACCATCTAGTTTTTTTTCGGGACCTTTAAAGCACCTAACACAAGAACAAACCGACATATTCTGGCATGAGCAACATGATCGCCTCATTGCAGAACGGCATACGCAAGTAGGGCAACTTCAAGTTAATACCCAACGCATCACCAAGGTGGAGCCTCAAGCTCTAATTGATGCAACTTGCCTTTATGTAACGCAATTAAAATTATCGCCATTGAACTGGGATAAAGACACCCTCAACTGGCAAGCCAAGGTACAGTTATTGCACCAAAGCTACCCTAGTAGCGCTGGAGCACCCAACCCATGGCCTGATGTATCGCCACAAAGGTTAACCGACACCTTAGGGGATTGGCTTGGGCCCTTTTTAGATAAAACCACTCACCTTAAGGACCTAAAACGGTTGAATTTAAAACAAATATTGTCCAACCTTTTACCTTGGCCCTTACCCAGCCAACTAGAGCAGTTAGCCCCCGCTCGTTTCACCGTACCTTCGGGTAACGCTCACACTATTGATTATAGTCAGCACCCTCCTGTATTGGCTGTTAAGTTACAAGAGCTCTTTGGCATGCAAGAGGCCCCCAGTATCGGTTACGGCACCGCCTTACAAGTGCATTTGTTATCACCTGGCGGGCACGTTTTACAAGTCACTCAAGACTTAGCCCATTTTTGGACTACCAGTTACACAGAGATTAAAAAAGAAATGAAGGGGCGCTACCCAAGGCACCCCTGGCCAGATGATCCCACCCAAGCTTTGGCAACGGCTAAAACTAACCGTGCCTTGCGCAAAACTTGAGTTAAGTACTGCTGGACTAGACTAACCATCTTGTCGGCCTAGCACCATCAGCTCATGGCCAGTTTCTTCTGGCTCATCATCAAGGATATCGGCTGGAAAACCATGGCCTAACACTTTAACGCCCATGGGTTCTTCATAACGCCGGATAATATTGGGAGACTTTTCTCGAGGTCCCCATTCAGCTTGCGCTTGGCTAAAAATATCAACCAATAACGGTGCCAAATCTAACTTCATACCTTCCCTTTGGGTCAAGGTATTGAAGAGGCCAACGT
>Ga0209709_10001011_pt1 | contig 26484 bp, 25 predicted proteins | sample ArcticOcean_MG_C_2_FD_187435 | JGI IMG/M metagenome (GOLD analysis project Ga0209709, IMG submission 187435) | Marine microbial communities from western Arctic Ocean - ArcticOcean_MG_CB4_136 (SPAdes) (version 2) | ecosystem: Environmental > Aquatic > Marine > Oceanic | place: Arctic Ocean...
AGATAAAGAATTTAAATTAAGAATAATAACAAAAAAAATGTCAGAATTATCAATATCACCAACAAAAATTAAAGAATTTGATATAAAAATTGCAAAAGATGGAGTATTAAGAAAATCTAATGAAATATTAACTCAAAAAGGAGTCGATATGAAAAAAATTAGAGAAATCTGGCGTGATATACCTTTTTTTGATAAAAAGATAGATGAACAAATAGAAATAAATGCTCATTACAGAGGTTATCTTAAAAAACAGAAAGCAGATATATTAGCTTTTAAAAGAGACGAAAACTTAATTATTCCAGATGGAGTTAATTACAATGATCTTTCTGGCCTTTCAAATGAAGTAAAGGCTAAATTTAAACAAATAAAACCAAAAACTATGGGACAAGCACTAAGAATAGATGGAATAACACCTGCAGCTGTATATATTTTGTTGTCACATGTAAAAAGAAGGTCTATTAAGCTTATAGCTTAATGGACGATATCTTAAAAAAATACCCCCTACTCAATCAGTTAAATGTTTCACGTGAAACGTGCTTAGACTTTGAAAAATTTATGATCATGTTAATTAAAAAAAATACAGAGATTAACATAATTAGTAATGAATCGGCTAAGAATGATGTAATTAGAGACAGACATATAATTGATTCAGCACAAGTCATTGATTTTATTGATTTAAACAGTAATACAATTACAGATTTAGGAACAGGAGGAGGATTTCCAGGCATTATAATAGGTATAATGATAAGAAATATGAATAAAAAAATGAAAATTAACTTGTATGAAAAAAGTCATCACAAGAGTGTATTTCTGAGAGATGTTTCGAGAAAACTCAATTTGGATACAGAGGTAATCCAAAAAGATATTTTTGGGATAACGGAATTAAAAACAGGAACTATAATGGCTAGAGCATTTAAACCTTTACCAGTAATTTTAGAACTGGTTTATAAAAATTTTAGCAGTTATAAAAATTTAGTTTTATTTATGGGAAAAAGTGGAAAAGAAATTCTAGAAAAAACATTAAAAGAATGGGAATTGGATTTTGAAACAAAAAAAAGTATTACAAGTGAGGATTCTTTTTTATTGAATATTAAAAAAATAAATAAAAAATAAATGCAAATCATTTCAATAATAAATCAAAAGGGTGGGGTAGGGAAAACAACCACAGTAATTAATCTTGCAGCAGGATTAGCACAACTAGAAAAAAAAATTTTAGTAATTGATCTTGATCCACAAGGTAATGCAACAACTGGACTTGGTTTGTCTAATTTAGAAAATTCCAATGAAACAATTTATGGCGTTTTGAATGGCACAAAGTCAATTTCAGGGGTAATAAAAAAAACAAAGTTCAAGAACTTGGATATCGTGACCTCAAACGTTGATTTGTCAGGGCTAGAAGTCGAAACTGCAGGAGATAATGAAAGAGCTTTTATATTAAAGGGTAAATTAACCTCATATTTAAATGATTTTAGAGGATCTTATGATTACATCCTTATAGATTGTCCTCCATCACTAAGCTTATTAACTGTTATGGCTTTGGTTTCTTCTCATTCACTAGTAGTGCCACTGCAGGCAGAATTTTTTGCATTAGAGGGTCTAACACAGTTAATGAAAACAATTGAAAGAATAAAAGTAAGTTTAAATCCAGAACTGAGAATAAGAGGAATTCTTTTAACCATGTATGACAAAAGGAATAAGCTCTCATCTCAAGTCGAAAAAGAAGCAAGGGATTATTTCAGCGAAAAAGTTTATGTCACAGTAATACCAAGAAACGTTAGGTTATCTGAGGCACCCTCTCATGGAATGCCTGTCTTGATTTATGACAAGACTTGCCCTGGTAGTAAATCTTATTTTAATTTTACTGATGAATTTATCAACCAAGAAAAAAAAATAGGCAGTGCTGCATAATGGATACAAGTAAAATTAAAAAGGGATTAGGAAGAGGCTTGTCCTCACTAATTGGAGAATCAAAGTCAGAGATAAGTAATAACAAATTACCAATAGCTGATTTAGTAAGCAACAAATTTCAACCAAGAAAAAATTTTGACGAAAAAAATTTACAAGATTTAACAAACTCGATTAAAGAACGTGGCATAATTCAACCAATAATAGTCAGAAGGTCTAATGATAATAAATCAAAGTATGAAATAATTGCTGGAGAGAGGAGGTGGCTTGCAGCACAAAAAGCAGGCTTGCACGATGTTCCAGTTGTAATTGCCCAAGTAGATGACCTTAAGTCTTTAGAGTTTGCTATAGTTGAAAATGTTCAAAGACATGACCTAAATGCAATTGAAGAGGCAAGGGGTTACAAACGTTTAATCGATGATTTTTCTTATGATCAAGAAAAAGTAGCAAAATTTATAGGTAAAAGTAGGAGCCATATAACCAATTGTTTAAGATTGTTAACATTACCTATTGAGGTTTTAAAACTAATTGAAAATGAGGACATAACGCCAGGACATGCTAAAATTTTAATTGGCCTTGATAACCCAATCTTTGTTGCTAAAAAAATAATTGAAAAAAAACTTTCTGTTAGACAAGCTGAAAATTTTGTAAAAATTTTTAAGAAAAAGAAACAATCTGTTAATTACAAAGACCCAAATTTACAATCACTTGAAAACTCGGTCATAGAAAAAATAGGTCTTAATGTTTCAATTAGAAATAAAAAAAATAATACAGGATCAATCATTTTTGAGTACAAGGATATTGAACAATTAAATAAGATTATTGAAATAATAAAATTTAATTACTAATTACTGATGCTTTTTCAATTATAAAATTTGATAAAATATTAACCGCATTATTAGAATGTTTTTTTATTAAAAGCTCTACCTCATTAATTTCATAGGATAAATCCTGAGCTTCTTTATATGACCAATTTTTTATTTGTTGTTTTACAATCTCTTTATCTTTCCAAAATATTGGGGGTTTGAATACTGAAATTATGGAATCGACGTCTTTTGTTTGTTGTAACTGTTTATTCAACCTAATTAGCCGTTTAGACTTTATCAAAAAAGTTCTAATTATAAGTATGCAGTCTTCCAATAAATAATTATTTTCATTTAGAATATTAACTGTTTTTTTTTTATTTTTTGACAAACAACTATCAATCAGTTCTGAAACATTATAATTTTCAGCTAAATTAGTGAGCTTTAAAACATCTTCTATTTTAATCTTACCTTTATTACCTATAAAATTTTTTATTTTTTCAAGTTCATTATTTAAATTTTGTCTATCGCCCCTGCATCTTCCAATAATTATATTTATTGTCTGTTGTGAAACATGAATTTTATTTTCTCTAAAAAATTTGTTTATTATCCCAGACAATGTTTGATTGTTATCTTCGTAAAAAGGTACACAGATAGTTTCTTTATTTTTTTCAAATAAAGATCTAAGAGTCGATTTTTTTTCGAGGATATTTGCATTTAAAATTAAAATCAAATCACTGATATTTTTTTCTATTACCTCCTCTATTGTATCTTTTATTTTATCTGTAGCTCTATTAACTATGATTAGTTTTTTATTTTCAAAAAAAGATTTTGTTAAAATATTATTGAAGAAATCTCCTTTATTATTTAAGATATCAGGCTCTTCATAATAGTAAGTGTTCTCTATAAATTTTTTCTTAAAGTTTTCTTCTATTATTTGTTTTTTGTATCCTTGGTTTTCACCATAAAATAAAAAAATGTTATTCTTTGAGATATTTTTTTCTATTTCGAATGATTTGATAATCATTTTATATGTTTGACAGATAAATAATGAAATCTTCAATAATTTTATCAATTAACGATTCTTCAACTCCTTTTTCATATTGACTTAATTCAAATTTATTCAAACTGTTGTTGTAATTAAAACTTGCAGCAAATGTTTCTTGGATAGTTTTATTCCCTTTATAATTGATATTCACCATCATTTTAATATTCATGTCATATCGAGAGGGGTTACCCTTTTCATCTTTCGCAATTATGTTAATTGTTTTTTTAGAATCTATTTCTAAGTAAATTGTATTTTGATTATTTTTATTAGAAAAGTTTTTTAGGTTTTTAGCTAATCTAGAGTTTAATCTATTATTTTCTTTTTTTGTTATTTTGTTTAAATCAAAATTATAATTTTTATTAGAATAAATAGGCGAGTATCCACAATTACTAAACATTAAAACTATTATCAAGTTTATGAATATTTTTTTCATTAATTTTTAAATTATTAAGTTTATTAATTTGTTTTTTATATAAATACTTTTTTTAATTTTTTGATCTTTAATAAATTTATTTATTATAGTGTCTTTCTTTATTTGTTTAATCAAGTCATCTTCTTTAATTTCAGATTCAAAACTCAATAAACCTCTTTTTTTTCCATTAACTTGTATCACTATTTTAAATTTTTCATTTAATATCAACTCAGGGCTTAATATGGGCCAAGTGGGTGTATCTTTGTATCCAATCTCGCCAAGACATTCCATTGTAAGGTGTGGTATTACAGGAGACATTAAGCATAGTATTTTTGTATAGTTTTCAACTAAACTAATTTTAGTAATAGGTTCTTGAATTTCCTTAATTAAAAAATTATAAGTTTCATGAAAGTTAGCAACTATTACATTGTAATGAAACTTTTCTAAGTTTTTCGTAATCTTATCAATTAAAGTATTTGTAAAATTTTCCAGCGATTTTGAATTTCCTACTTTTTCTTCTAATGAAATTTTTTTAATAATTTTTTTATGCAATAGCCAGAATTTTTGAATAAATTTGTAAGAAGCAATCATGCCTTGCTCAGACCATTGCACGTCTTTTTCTGGTGGGCTATCAGACAAAATAAAAAGTCTTACTGCGTCAGCACCATAATCTTTAATTATTTTTTGAGGATCTATTGTATTTTTTTTTGACTTAGACATAGATTCGCTTGGACCAATTTTAACTTTTTCATGTGGCTTGTTTTTAACATGGAAGTTAATACCGTCATTTGTTTGAATTTCTTCTGGATTCAACCATTGATTATTTTGATCTTTATATGTTTGATGACAAACCATACCCTGAGTAAACAATCCCTTAAAAGGTTCCGGACTTATAAATTTTTCTCTTTTGTACTTTATAGCTTGCATAAAAAACCTTGAGTATAGAAGGTGGAGAATTGCATGTTCAACCCCACCAATATATTGATCAACTGGCATCCAATAGGCAATGTCTTCTAGATCAAAACCCTTTTTGCTATTATTGTTTGAACAAAATCTCAAAAAGTACCACGAAGAATCTACAAATGTATCTAAAGTATCGGTCTCTCTTTTGCATTTTTCTCCATTTATTTCAACTTCGTACCAATCTTTTTGATGGTCGAGAGGGTTACCTTTTGTATTAAGATTTATATTTTCAGGTAACTTTACTGGCAGGTTTTCTAATGGAATTTTAATTATCTCATTTTTTTCATTATAAGCAATAGGAATTGGACACCCCCAGTATCTTTGTCTAGATACGCCCCAATCTTTTAATCTAAAATTAATTTTTTTTTGCCCTAGTTTTTTATCTTCCAAGATTTTTATAGTTTCCCGTATAGATTCATCTGGGGCTTTTAGGTTATCTAAAAATTTAGAATTAATAATTTTGCCTGGACCTGTATAAACTTCGGTACCCATTTGAGCATTATTTTCTTTATCAAAAGGCTCTATTACTGGAATAATATTTAGATTATATTTTTTTGCAAAATCGTAATCTCTTTGGTCGTGAGCGGGACAGCCAAATACCGCACCAAACCCATAATCCATTAGTACAAAATTTGCAAAATATACTGGAACTTTTATAGAAGAATCCAAGGGATTAATGGCTATTAATTCTGTTTTAAAACCAAGCTTTTCTGCCTGAGCAATAGATTCTTCTGTAGTTCCTGTTTTTGAGCATTCTTCTTTAAATTTTAAAAATTTATCATTTTTTACATAAAATTTAGAAATTGGATGATCAACAGAAATAGCTAAAAAAGAAAAACCAAATAGAGTGTCTGGTCTTGTTGTAAAACATTTGATACTTTTAACTGGTAATGTGCTCTCTATATTAAAATCTATTTCACAACCAAAGGATTTACCTATCCAATTTTTTTGCATAATCTTTACTTTATTTGGCCACTCATCCAACGTTTCTAGTCCTTGTAGTAGCTCATCTGAAAATTGTGATATTTTAAAAAACCATTGGTTTAATTTTTTCCTTTCAACTAAGGCACCAGACCTCCATCCCTTACCATCAATTACTTGTTCATTTGCAAGAACAGTTTGATCAACAGGGTCCCAATTTACATAATTTTCTTTTCTGTAAACAAGTCCTTTATCATATAGTTCTAAAAAAAAAGCTTGTTGATGCTTATAATAATCAGAAGAACAAGTTGATATTTCTCTATCCCAATCAATAGAAAGACCAAGTTGTTTCAGTTGCTCTTTCATGGTTTTTATATTTTTTTTAGTCCAATCTTTGGGATCTAAATTATTTTGTTTAGCTGCATTTTCAGCTGGCATACCGAAAGAATCCCATCCCATTGGATGTAACACGTTATAACTTTGCATGAATTTAAAACGAGCAAGTACATCACCAATGGTGTAATTTCTTACGTGCCCCATGTGAATTTTACCAGATGGATAAGGAAACATCTCTAAACAATAAAACTTTTTCTTTTTTTTATTAATTATACTTTTAAAAGAATTATTTTTAATCCAATGATTTTGCCATTTTTCTTCAACTATTTTGAAATTGTATCTATCCACAAAAACTTCTAGTTTCTATTTTCTTTGCCACCCACTCTACCAATAGCGCCTTTACCTTTTTCTTTACGGTATTTCTTAGCACTATTTGTAAATTTATTTTTTTCCATAAATGCAGCACGTTTAATAATTGCCAATTTTATTTCTGGCTCTAATTTAGATTTTATTTTTTTAACAGTGCAATTGAGAGAATTTTTTTGACATTTTCTTTCATGAATGCTGACATCAATAGCATCAGATCTAATTTCATTAGTTAAAAACCTAACAGTAATTTTTAGATCTCTCTTTTCACTTTGATCTTTTGAATTACCATCAAACCATTCAGTAATTAAAATACCACCGGAATAACTTGCATTAACAAAGGGAACAAAGTCTAGAATATCTAATGAAGCTCTCCATAATTCATTGGAGGATGCGAAATCAAAAGTTCCACTGTTTTTTGCTTTCCCAAATTTTATTCCTCTTCCTTCTTCAATATTTTTTTGAACTCTCTCGTTAACGTTAACTGGAGCATCGGTATTTTTTGGTTTAAAAACTTCTGGTAAAGAACACCCAGAAAGAGCGAAAACTATTAAAATTAAAAGTATATTTTTTTTCATGAAAAGTAATTTTTGCTGAAAAAACACGTGTATTAGTTAATATCAACAAAAAAAATACACTATTATGATGTAAAAATGCAACACTTATAAGATTTTATCAACATATGTGAATAATTATTTAAAAAGAGACAATTAAGTTGATATTAACAGACCATTCATATGAACAATAACAAAAGGAAATAAAATGAATAACTTAAAAAAACTGGGTCTTTCAGCATTAGCAGGTTCGCTAGTTGCAGTTAGTGCTCAAGCAGGCGAAATGTCTGTAAGTGGTGCTGCTAACGTATCTTTCGTTACTGGTGAAACTACTACTAGTGGTAAATCAATTGGTTCTGACCAAGACGTTGCTTTCACTGGAACAGGTGAATTAGACAACGGTTGGACTTTTACAATGTCTACAGCTATGACTGATGCTAACGCAGTATCATCATCGTTCACGTCATTGACTATGGGTTCATTAGGTACAGTTACATTTGGTAACGCAACTGGTGGAGCAAGTGGTAAGTATGATGAGGAAGTTCCTCAAGCTTACGAACAAACATCTGATGCACAAGCGAACTCAGCTAACTTAGTTGGTTCAAGTCTTGACTCAAATGCTATTCAATACAACTCAACATCATACGATCTTGAAGGTGGATTATCTGTGTCATTTGACATTGATTATACTCCAATGGCTTCTGATGTTGCAGCTGCTGACGGCGGTGCTTCTACATACACTGATGCATGGGGCTCTGGTCAAGGTCTTGGTGTTACTGTTGTATCTGATACGGGTGCTTCATTCGGTATCTACGGTTCTGAAAGAGAAAGTACAGCTACTATAATAGATAAACCTGCTGCTGGTGGTGGTGGAGATGAGTTTACTGGTGTAGCTTATGTAAAATACGCTAATGGTCCTTTGGCTGTTGGTGCATCAATGTCATATTATGACGGTGGTGTAGCAACTGTTTCTGGTGAAGCAACTACGGATGCTAAAGTTGTTGGAACAGCTGCTGGTACTTTCGAGTCTACTTCTATGTCAATTGCATATAGCGTAAACGACAATTTATCACTTTCGTATACTAACACTGAAGACGAATACAATGGTGGTGGAGTGGCTGCGGTAGCTCAAGAGACTGATGCGCTTCAAGTAGCGTACTCAATGGGTGGAATGTCAATCAAAGCTTATAGAATGGATACAACTAATCCTGCATATGACTCAGATGCTTCTGACCTAACAGTAACTGAAATTACTTTAGGACTAGCATTCTAATTACTATTAGTATTTAAAATATTTAAACGGCCCAAATTCATTTTTGGGCCGTTTTTTTTTAACCAACTTATTCCCGCAAAGCCAGAGCAGTTTAAAAGATTAAGTTTTTTAAAGTTTCCTTGATTAATACCACCCAGGGCAATAAATTTATTTTTTTCTCTTAAAGCTAGAGTTAGCAAGTTAAATTTAATAATGCCGAGGCAGTTCTTCTTCTTAAGCACTTTGAAGGTAGGAGCCAAAAAAATTAAGTCACAACCCTGAAGCTGTTTAGTTTTTATTTCCTTACTATTATGAGCTGAACCTAAAATTAAAAAATTTTTTGTTGTTAAAAAGGAATTAAAGTTAAGTTTATTGATAAATGAGGGAATATAAACTCCACTTAATTTAAGTTTAATAGCTAATTTAATATCTTTGGCTAAATAAAGATCCCTTTTATTGGATTTACAATATTTTTTTAAGGATATTATTGTACTTTCATTAATTTTTTTTTTATAGTTTCTATATATGATCGAAATATTTTTATTAAGAAAATCTAGTTCTTTAGGGTTAAATTCTTCAACAAATAAGTAAATTTTAGGTAATTTTTTTTGCATAAAAGTATTAATAATTTAATTGGTATACAAAATACATTAAAGTTAAAAGATGTAGACATAAATAAAATAAAAATAATAGCAGTTAGCAAAACATTTCCACTAGGAGAAATTTTACCATTAATTAACAATGGACAGATCCATTTTGGAGAAAATAAGGTTCAAGAAGCTATTGAAAAATGGTCTGACATTAAGCAGGATTTTAAACATATCCAGTTGCATATGATTGGAAAACTACAGTCAAACAAGGTTAAATTTGTTATTCCACTTTTTGACTACATTCATTCTTTAGATAGTCTAAAATTAGCACAAAAGATTTCAATAGAACAAATTAAATATAAAAAAAGAGTAAAGATATTTATTCAAATTAATATTGGTGATGAAGAACAAAAAAATGGAATAAATGAAGATTATCTAAAAAAATTTTATGAAAAATGTGTAGGTGAGCTTAACTTAGATATTGTTGGATTAATGTGTTTACCACCTAAAAATGAAAGTGCTATTAATTATTTCCAAAAGATGCAAAACCTATCAAAAATAATAAATGTTAAAGAGTTAAGTATGGGGATGTCAGGTGATTACGTTGCTGCGTCAGAGGCGGGTGCAACTTTTTTAAGAATAGGTTCTAAAATTTTTGGAGAAAGAGATTAGCTAATTTTTATTTTAGTCTTCTGATTAATCAACATTAATAAAATTTCAAAATCTTTTTTTTTAAGAGCGATACAGCCTGCCGTTGGTTTATAATCTTTGGTTAAATGTATAAAAATAGCACTTCCATGGCCAATTTTTTTTTTATCATTGTGACTAATTGTTATCAAATAATCATATGCATGATCTTTTCTATAAAAACTCTCTTTATTTTTTTTTGTAAAATCTAAAATCTCTTCGTTATATTTTTTGTGATTTGGGTCATCACACCAAGCCATACCTTTTGTTATAATTTTTTTTTTAATTTTACATTCTGGTACACCAACTCTGTCTTTGCGAAAATATAGCTTTTTTAAACTAAATAATCCTTTTGGTGTAGATAGGTCACCTTCTCTTTTATTTAAATTAAAACCATTTTTACCCACACAACATTTAAGATGAAATTCATCTATTATAAGTGTGTCTTTATTTTTTACTTGGATTATCATAAGATATATTACATATGACTAAACAAAATGTTAATATTATTAATTTAAATTCATTATATGAGATCTTAGATGAGATTAAAGGAAATTTAACTTTCAACATTAATAAATATGAAAGTGATCTTGGTAAACAAAATAAAGACAGTTTGAACGACTCTTTATTTATTGCAAATAGTAATAATAAAATTCTTAATGATAAAAATCTTTTAGTTTTAAAAAAAACTCCTATTTCATTAATTAAACTAGTAGAATTAATCAATATTAAGTTGCTCAAAATAAGATTCAATTATCAATCTAAAATTAATATAAAGAGCTATCAACTTAATTTAAATTCTAAATTTTTTTCCAAAAATGATATTAATTTAAAATTAACAGAAAAAGAAATTGAAATAATTTTATATTTGGATAAAAAAAAATCTAAACATAGCGTTTTAGATTTACAAAAAAATATTTGGGGATATTCTTCTGACCTAGAAACACACACAGTTGAAACTCATATCTACAGGTTAAGAAAAAAAATTAAAGACAAATTTAAAGATAATGATTTTATTTTGAGCCACGACGATGGTTATTTTATAGAATAAAAAAACTAGATAATTCGAGCACCTATTTGCTGTATTATTTTTGATGACATTTCTGTGCCTTTTTCAAGACTTTCTTGAACTGTTAAATTTTTAATATAACCATGTAGGTAACCTGCTGCAAACAAATCTCCAGCACCAGTTAAATCTAATATTTTAAGGTTTTTTTTAGATTCACACTCGGTCACCACATTGTTATTTATCGCAACACTTCCTTTTTCACCCCGTGTAATGACAATTGTTTTGCCAAGTTTTTTCCCAAAATTTATTACATCGGTAAAATTTTTTGCATCAATCAAGGAGGTTATCTCCTGTTCATTTGCAAAGGTAATATCCAGTTTTTCCCTAACAAGATTTAAAAATTGTGGTTTGTGTCTTTCTACACAAAATAAATCAGATAAAGACATTGCCACTTTATTGGAGTGATTAATTGCTTTATCAAAAGCTGATTTAGGTTCACCTTCGTCCCACAAATAACCCTCTAGAAAAATTAATTCACTATTTTTAACTGAATTTATATCAACATCATTTTCATTAATCTTTCCTGCGGTTCCTAAAAATGTGCACATGGTCCTTTCGGAGTCAGGGGTAATTAGTATTAAGCAAGTTCCTGTCGGTAATGCTTCTTTTTTTTTTGAGTAAAAATAACTAACATTTTCTTTTTTTAAGCCATTTTCATATTTTTGACCTAAATTATCATCATTAACTTTGCCAATAAATCCTACTTCATTACCCAATTGAGATAGACCCACAATAGAATTTGCTACAGACCCACCTGAGACTGTGTCTTCAATTTTTAAGGTTGATAGTAATTTTTTAAATTCAATTTCATCAACTAGTTTCATTGTACTTTTAGTTAGTTTATTATTTGATAAGTAACTATCTTCAACCTTACATATAACATCAACTATAGCATTCCCGATTCCTAGAATTTTCATATTAAGTTTTTTTTATATTAATTGGATTTTTTCGATTAGGATAACAAGTAGTGCAAATTTTACAAGTTAAACCATAGCAATTTCTGGCTTGGCAATATTCCCTACCATAATAAATTATTTGAAGATGAAGTTTACTCCATGTTTTTTCAGGAAAAATTCTTTTTAAATCTTTTTCAGTTTGAACGACATTTTTACCATCTGTTAAACCCCATCTTTGTGCAAGACGGTGGATATGAGTATCTACTGCAAATGCTGGAAATCCAAAACCTTGAGACATGACTACACTGGCTGTTTTATGGCCTACACCTGGTAAGCTTTCCAATTCTACAAAGGTTTTTGGTACATTTCCATTATGTTCTTTTAATAATTGTTTAGACATTAGATATATACTTTTAGCCTTAACTCTAAAGATGCCAATGCTTTTTATTAATTTTTCAATTTTTTTTCTCCCTAGTTTAACAAAGTGTTCAGGTTTATTATATTTTGGATATATATCCTTTGTTACATTGTTAACGTTTAGATCAGTACATTGTGCTGATAAAAGTACAGAAGTTAAAAGAGTAAATTTGTTTCTATGTTTTAGTGGAATAGGAGTCGTTGGATAAATTTTATTTAAGATTTTTAGTATTTGTTGCGCTTTTTCTTTTTCTTGCATTATCTAAAATTCAATAAATCTCTCATGGAATAAAGTCCAGCTCTTTTACTTATAAGCCATTTTGCAGCAGTCAAAGCACCATCTGAGTAAAGAGCTCTATCAAACGCTTCATGATTTAAAGTTATGATTTCTTTACCACTTGAGAATGTCACCTCATGTTCTCCAATAACCTCATCTTTTCTAATAGAGTTAAAATTAATCTTTTTCCCAAACGGAAAAGATTTCTTATTTAAAAACTTCTTACCTATTAGGTTATATAGATTTTTACTTTTCCCATCAGCTATACCTTTTCCAAGCATTAATGCAGTTCCAGACGGATAGTCTTTTTTATGTTTATGATGAATTTCAAGCACTTTACTTAAATAATTATACCCAAGAGATTTTGATGTGATTTCAGTTAAATACATTAATAAATTAACACCCAGGCTCATATTTCCAGCTTTTAAAATAGGAATTTTTTTTGAATATTTTTTAATTAGAGCATCTTCTTTTTTGGTAAAGCCAGTTGTTCCAATAACCACTCTTTTTTTAAGTTTTGATGCTATTTTAAGAATTTCAAGTGTACATTTTGGAACTGTAAAATCTATAATCACATCAGTTTTTTTAAAAGTCCGATCCATATTTGTTTCAAGTTTGATACCAGCTATTTTTTTATTAATAGAATTATTTTCTGTAAGCGCCACTAATTTAAAACTTTTATTAGATCTAGATGATTTAATAAGCTGTTGACCCATTCTTCCAAGACATCCTGTGATAGCTAGATTAATTTTTTTCATTTAAGAAAATATTAACCTTTTTTAACTAATTAGTCCTTTAGTTTTTCCAGAAATTTTTGGCTTTTTGAAAGAATTTTTTAATACTTGGGTTTGATTTTTCGTTTTCAATTTCTCTAAACTTCTCAAGCAATTCTTTTTGTGCTTTATTTAATGAAATTGGAACTTCAGTATTTACCTGCACATAAAGGTCACCATTTCCACTGCCTCTCATATAGGGCATTCCTTTACCCTTTAATCTAAATTGTTTTCCATTTTGTGTTCCATCTGGAATTTTTATTTTAGCTTTACCACCATCAATTGTTGGTATTTCAATTGTTGTTCCAAGTGCTGCATCAGCTATTGAAATTGGAAATTCAAAGAACAAATTTTCATCTGACCTTTTGAAAAGATCGTGCGAATGAACATTTACAAATAAATATAAGTCACCACTTTCACCACCTTTTGTTCCTGCCTCTCCTTTTCCAGCTAATCTAATTCTTGTTCCATCATCAACACCTTTTGGTATTGTTACAGATATTTTTTTTGTAGTTTGTTTACTGCCTTGACCATTACAATTATTGCAAGGGTTAGTAATTTGTTCACCACTACCTGCACATTGAGGACAAGTCTGTTGAACAGTAAAAAAACCTTGGTTTGATCTTACTTTACCATTTCCTCCACAAGTCGTACATCTATCAGGAGAAGATCCTGGCTTAGACCCATTCCCCTTACAGGTATTACATTTTTCTGTTGTTGAAAATTTTATGTCTTGTTTTTTACCTTCGTAAGCTTCTTCTAAAGCAATTGATAAATCATATCTTAAATCAGAGCCTCTATTGCTAGTACTTCTTCTGCTTCTAGATTTTCCTCCACCCCCGAAGTCACCAAAAAAATCCTCAAAAATATCAGAAAAATCTGCACCACCAAAACCACCACCTTGTCTACCATTACCACCTTCAAATGCAGCATGACCAAAGTTATCATAGTTCTGTTTTTTTTCTTGGTCTGAAAGAATACCATAAGCCTCACTGGCTTCTTTGAATTTATCTTCAGAAGTTTTATCACCAGGATTTTTATCAGGGTGATGTTTTACTGCTAACTTTCTATATGCTGATTTTAATTCCTCAGGACTTGCATTTTTACTAACACCTAAGACGTCATAAAAATCCCTTTTAGCCATAAGTTACTCTAAAATGATAGTTGTTTTAAGTGTTAAGCACTTTTTTCTTTATCTTCTGTTTTTTTATCTTCTTTTACTTCTTCTTCTTTATCTTCTTCTTTTACTTCTTCAAAATCTGCATCAACCACATTATCATCTTTTTTTTCTTCAGCACCTTCAGATGAGTCTGGTTTCTTTTCTTGAGATTTATAAATCGCTTCGCCTAACTTCATAGAAGCTTGAACTAAAGTTTCTGTTTTTTTCTTAATATCCTCAATATTAGTTCCTTTAATTGCTTCTTTTAATTTAGATGAAGCATCTTCTATTGCTTTCTTGTCTGCCTCTGCAACCTTAGCACCATGTTCTTTTAGATTTTTTTCTGTTGAATGAATTAAAGTATCAGCTTGATTTCTAGCATCCACTGACTCTCTTTTCTTTTTATCTTCATCTTTGTTTGCTTCTGCATCTTTTACCATTTTTTCAATTTCTTCTTCACTCAGCCCCCCAGAAGATTGAATTTGAATCTTTTGTTCTTTACCAGTTCCCTTGTCTTTTGCAGAAACATTAACTATTCCATTTGCATCAATATCAAAAGTTACCTCAATTTGAGGAACACCCCTCGCTGCAGGGGCAATCTCTGATAATTCAAATTTGCCCAATTCTTTATTATCGGAAGCCATTTCCCGCTCTCCTTGTAAGACTCTTATTGATACTGCAGGTTGATTGTCATCAGCAGTTGAAAAAACTTGGCTTTTTTTTGTTGGTATAGTTGTATTTTTTTCAATTAGTTTTGTTGATACACCACCTAAAGTTTCAATTCCTAGAGATAGAGGCGTTACATCTAAAAGAAGTACGTCTTTTACATCACCTTGCAAAACACCTGCTTGAATAGCAGCACCCATAGCAACAACTTCGTCAGGGTTAACACTTTTGTTTGGCTCTTTACCAAAGAAATTTTTTACTTGTTCTACAACTTTTGGCATTCTTGTCATTCCACCTACCATTACAATTTCATCAATTTCATTTGCAGTAAGATTTGCATCTTTAAGTGCAGTTTTACATGGTGCCAAAGTTTTTGAAATTAAATCTTCAACTAAAGCTTCTAACTTTGCTCTAGTCATTTTTAAGTTTATATGCTTTGGTCCTGTTTTATCTGCAGTTATAAATGGTAAATTAACGTCCGTATGTTCAGCTGAAGACAATTCAATTTTAGCTTTTTCTGCCGCCTCTTTTAATCTTTGAAGAGCTAATTTATCCGTTTTTAAATTAATACCGTTATCTTTTTTGAACTCACCAACTAAATAATCGACAATAGTATTATCAAAATCTTCACCACCTAAAAATGTATCACCATTTGTTGATTTTACTTCAAATACACCATCTCCTAACTCAAGAATGGATACATCAAAAGTTCCACCACCCAAATCATAAACAGCAATTTTTTTATTTTCTTTTTTTTTGTCTAAACCATATGCCAGTGAAGCAGCGGTAGGTTCATTAATAATTCTTAAAACTTCAAGTCCTGCAATTTTACCAGCATCTTTTGTTGCTTGTCTTTGAGCGTCATTAAAATAAGCAGGAACAGTTATTACGGCTTTAGTCACCTCTTGTCCTAAATATTTTTCAGCTGTTTCTTTCATTTTTTGAAGAATAAAAGCTGATATTTGAGATGGTGAATACTTCTCACCTTTTGCTTCAATCCAAGCATCACCTTTTTCTGAATTAACTATTTTAAAAGGTGCTGCTGCAATATCTTTTTTTACAGTTGGGTCTTCAAAATTTCTTCCAATTAATCTTTTTACAGCAAATATAGTATTTTCAGGGTTAGTTACTGCTTGTCTTTTTGCAGGTTGCCCAACAAGTTTCTCTCCATCATCAGTAAAAGCAACTACCGAAGGAGTTGTTCTTGCGCCTTCAGCATTTTCTAAAACTTTGGGCTGACTACCTTCCATGATAGATACACATGAATTGGTTGTTCCTAAATCTATTCCTATAATTTTGCTCATAATTTAAATCCTATCTTTCATATAAGTGTTAATTTTTAATCTACAAGTTCTGACAATTATTATTAATTATCTAAATTATCTTTATTTTCCTCGTTTTTTTCTTCTTTAATTTCAGTTTTCTTAGAAACTCCCACTAGAGAAGGTCTAAGCAACCTCTCTTTCATCATAAAGCCTTTTTGAATCTCTTGAACAATTGTACCAGGCTCTTTTTGATCATCATCGATCTCCATCATTGCTTGGTGAAGATTTGGATCAAGCTTTTTTCCAATCGAGTCTATAGGGGTAATGCCATTTTTTGATAAAATAGAAACCATATCTTTATTTATAATATCAAAGTGCTCTAATGTTTTTTTTAAGGCCTCTGAATTTTTTAACGTATCATCATTTTTTAATATTTGTTTTGATCGTTCAAAATTATCAATTAAGTTTAAGGTTTCTTTGGCAAAAGCAAAACCACCATAACTAAAAGCGTCTTCTCTTTCTTTTTCAAATCTTCTTCTCTGGTTTTCCATTTCAGCAAAAGTTCTGGCCATCTTGTCTTCTAGTTCTAAAATTTTTTCTTCAGAGGTAATTTCTTTTATTTCACTGATATTTTCTGAAATATCGTCTCCAGACTCCTTGAGCCCAGCATCTTGGCTTTTAGTATTGATGTTCTGATCCTCAGAGTTAACCTCTTTGGGCTCAGCATCTTGGCTTTTAGTATTGATGTTTTGATCTTCATCCATTGAGACTTATATGGTATGAAATTTAATAATTGCTAGATGTTAAAGAAAAAAATTACAAAATTATTAGTTGGTACAAATAACAGGGGAAAATTAAGGGAAATAAGGGATTTATTGCCTAAAACCCTTGAGGTTTATTCTCCCTCAAATTTTAAAATTAAGAGCCCCGTTGAAAATGGGAAAACTTTTGAAGAAAACTCATTAATCAAAGCGAGATATTTTTCTAAAAAATCAAAAATGACTTGTTTGTCAGACGATTCTGGATTGGAGGTAGATATTTTAGGTGGAAATCCAGGAATTTTTTCGGCTAGATGGGGAGGAAAAAAAGCAGACTTTACAAAAGCAATGAATAGAGTTTTTAAAGAATTAGATAAAAAAGACAAAAACTGGAAAACTAAAAAAATAAAAGCAAGATTTATTTGTGCTTTAACTATTTATGATTTAGATAAAAAAATAATAAATTCTATTGGAAAAGTAGAGGGGTATATTTCACCCAAAATTAAAGGAAAAAATGGTTTTGGTTATGATCCTATTTTTATACCCAATGGAAAAAAACTTACTTTTAGTGAAATGAAGCCACTACAGAAATATAAAATTGATCATCGATTTAAAGCATTTAAAAAGATTAAAAAATTTTTTTAAAGCTATTATCTTCTATTTTATAAAAATTAAGAATATGATTAATTTTATTATTCTTTATTTCAAAAATCCCAACTTTACCCTTGAACAAAGTTTTTTTAGTAAACATTTTTTCATCAACAATTAAATTGTTCTGAAGTATTAAATAGTAAACAAGACCAACTAAATCAAAACTTAAAAAAGATAGTTGATTCGGATGTTGATTAAATTTTTTAAAATACTCTGATGAAAAACTCTCGTAATTTTTCTTATTTATGGAAGGGAAGTATAGTGGTTGTGTGTTAGTTTCCTTGAGAAGGGATTCATCAAACCACTGATTAAGAGTTATAAAATATTTTTCTTCAGGAGAAATGTCCGTATAAAGCAAAGATGTTGTTACACTTTTTAGGCTTTCATCGAAATCTGCAATTATTAAAGAATCAAATTTTACACCTCCAAGAGTGTCTTTTTTTTTTAATTTTTCAATTAGACGCTTATTGCTACTTTCATTTAATTTTTCTAATCTTATTAATTCATCTTCAAGGTTTTGTTTTCTTATTTTATAATCTGTAATCTTTTCTATTTGCTTTGTAAGTTTAGTTGGGTCTGTATCATAAATATAATTTTTAATTATTTTTATTTTAGAATTAGAAATAGCTTTTATAATCTCATTTTTGTAACCAGAGTTTGGAGTTAAGAAAATAGTTTTTTTTATTTCATTTAGCTTTAAAAATTTATTAATAGCGTTTATTTGAGAGGTAGCGTTAATACCAGCATTGATAATATTTTTAGAACTGTAATTGCTTTTATTTGTCAAAGATAAAAAAGTTATCTCTTTTAACTCATCAAGATATTCTAAATTTTTATTAAAAACTGGACCAATTATTATTTTTATTCCTAATTTACCAAGTTCTTTAGCTGATCGTAGGGTGATGTTGGGGTTTGATTCTGTATCTTTAGGAATTATTTCAATTGATTGATTGTTGATTTTATTAATAGCAAGTCGTGTAGACTGTACTATTGATTGACCAATCGCAGCGTTTTCACCAGTTAATGGCACGAGAAGTCCAATTCTAATTTTTTCCTCTGAGGACGTACTTTTTATAGCTATCGACAAAGTTAATGTCACGAGTAATATAATTCTAATGATTTTTTCCATTTTAATGTAAATATTATAACGATTTTAATTTAATGATTCTAGATACTGAAAGCAAAAATAATAAATTTAAAAGTGGATTATATATTGTTTCTACGCCAATAGGTAACTTGAGTGACATCACCTTAAGAGCTGTAGATATACTAAAAAAATCAGATTATATATTGTGTGAAGATACCCGTATCTCGAAAAACTTGCTAAGCAGGTATGAGATTAAATCAAAGCTCATTTCAAATCATAAATTTAATGAAAAAAAAAATTTATTAAAAATTATGGAAATATTAAAATCAAATTGTACGGTCTCACTTATCTCTGATGCAGGCACACCTTCAATTTCAGACCCGGGGGCAATACTTATAAATGAGTGCTCAGTTAATAACATTGATGTTTTTCCAATACCTGGTGCATCAGCAGTTTCATCTGCTGTATCAATTAGTGGATTTAGTGAAAAATACTTTTTTTATGGTTTCCTCCCTGAAAAAATAAATAAATTAAAAGAAGATTTTGAAAAAATATCTAATCTAGATAGTTGTGCTGTTTTTTTTATTTCTCCAAGAAAATTTAATAAGTCTGTAAAATATATTAAGCATTATTTTTCAGGAAGAAAAATTCTGATATGTAGAGAAATGACTAAGTTTTACGAAGAATACACCAGAACAGATATTGACAAGCTTGAACCATTTGAATCTGATCCAAAAGGAGAATTGACAATAATCATATCTGAAAAACCTAAAGAAAAAAATGAATCGATAATTTTAAAAGAATCTGATAAAAAAAATATTCAAAAAATGATTAAAAAATTAAGTATTAAAGATATTACAGATTTAATTAGTCAAAGTACGAATGTATCAAAAAAAGAAATTTATAATTATTGTTTAAAGTTAAAAAATGAAAAATAAGATTATTTTAATTAGTATAATTTTTTTAATCTTCACCGGATGTGTAGGAATTAGTACAACGGGTATTTTTGGGTCTGGTGTTAGTATTGCTTTTGATCCCAGATCCTTGGGAACTCAAATAGATGATACTGTAATGCAAAAAAATCTATCTGCAAGATTGATACTTAAAGACAAAAAATACTTACTATTAGTAAACACAAAAGTTTTAGATGGCAGAATTTTTTTAACAGGCAAGGTTGATAACCCAGAGGAAAAACTTCAGCTTACTAAATTAGCCTGGGAAACTAAGGGTGTTAGATCTGTTAAAAACGATATTAAAATAAAAGAAGAATTTAATTTTACACAATCTGCAAAAGATTTATTAATAACATCACAATTACGTACTGCTCTAATTTTTAATAGAGAAATTAAAGCAACTAACTATCAAATAGATACTTATAAAAAGAAAATATTTATTTACGGAATTTCTTTAACAGCAGATGAGAGAAAAGCAGTAATAAATGAAGCAAAAGAAATACTTGATGTTAAAGACGTTATTGTGAGTATTATTTTAGTTGAAGATTTAAGAATTCAAAAAAATTAATCTTTTTTATAATCAATAACATCTGCAGAGTAAGCGGCAACGGAAGCTAAATTTATTATTTCAGATGTAGAAGATCTTAAGGGTGCAATCTCAATTGGTTGAGCCAAGCCAATTAAAAGGGGTCCAATAACCTTTGTATCACCTAAGCTTTTCATCATTTTGTATGAAATAGCAGCACTGTGTTGCCCGGGCATTATTAGGATATTTGCATTTCCAACAATATTTGAAAAAGGGTAAAGTTCTTTATACTCTTCATTAAGAGCCACATCTGGCTGCATATCTCCATCAAAATCAAAATCTACGTTTTTATCTTTTAAAATTTCAACAGCTTTTTTGATATGTTTAGTTCTACTTGTAAGTGGTTGACCAAAAGTTGAGTGTGAAACAAAAGCAACTTTAGGAATAAAACCAAATAGTTTTACTACACGTGCCGAAGATATTGCAATTTCTGCCAACTCTTCTGAGCTTGGATATTCATTAACACTTGTATCTCCAACAAAAATAGTTTTACCTTTAAAGACAACCATATTTAAACCAAACATTATCTCCCCAGGCCTTGAGTTAACAACCTGCTTGACTTTATCTAGGGATGCTCCGAATCTTCTTGTATTACCAGTAACAGCACCATCAGCGTCACCACAAGCAACCATACAAGATGCCCAAATAACACGATCATTTCTTACAAGTCTATCACAATCTCTTTCTAGAAGACCTTGTTCTCTTTGCATCTTTTTAAATAAATAACTAACATACTTTTTTCGCTTTTCAGAATTTGTAGAATTTACTATCTCGATATCAAAATCATCACTGTAACCAATCTTATTTATTTGCTCTTTGATCTTTTCTTTTTTACCAACTAAAATTGGAATTCCTAATTTTGAATTTTTAAATGCTATCGCAGCTTTAAGGGTATTTTCATCTTCACCATCAGCAAATACAATTCTTTTTTGATTTTTTTTAATATAAGAATTAATACCCTGCATTATGGTTATAGATGGATTAAGTCTTTGTTTAAGTTGCTCCTTATAAATTTCAAAATCTTTTATATCTTTTCTTGCAACACCACTATCCATAGCAGCTTTCGCAACAGCCACAGGTATTACACTAATTAACCTTGGATCAAATGTTGATGGAATAATATAGTCTTTTCCATATCTAGGTCGATCTCCACCCATTGCAGCAACAACTTCATCAGGGACATCTTCCCTTGCCAATTTAGCAATGGCATCAGCTGCAGCCACTTTCATCTCTTCATTGATTGTTTTGGCCCTAACATCAAGTGCTCCTCTAAAAATATATGGAAAACCAATTAAATTATTTACTTGGTTAGGATAATCAGATCTGCCGGTTGCGATAATAGCATCATTTCGAACTTCCATTATTTCTTCAGGTGTTATTTCTGGGTCTGGATTGGCACAAGCAAAAATTATTGGATTTTTAGCCATAGTTTTTACCAGTTCTTTTTTTAAAGCACCTTTTGCAGATAAACCTAAAAATACATCTGCTCCTTTTATGGCATCTTCTAAAGTTCTTTTTTCGGTATCAATTGCATGCATGGATTTCCATTGATCCATGCCTTCAGACCGTCCTCTAAAAATAACTCCTTTTCGATCTAACATGGTTACATTCTCATTTGGCACACCACTATTTTTAAATAAATTAGTACAAGCAATCGCGGAAGCTCCAGCACCATTAACCACAACTTTAATGTCTTTTATTGATTTACCACTTATATCTAAAGCATTAATTAAAGCTGCAGTGGTTATAATCGCTGTACCATGTTGATCATCATGAAAAACAGGAATATCTAAAATTTCTTTTAATTTTTCTTCAATAATAAAACAATCGGGTGCAGCTATATCTTCTAAGTTGATACCACCAAAACTACATGCAAAATTTTTAATACTATTAATAATTTCTTTTGAATCATTCGAATCAATTTCTAAGTCAATGGAATCTATGTCTGCAAATCTTTTAAATAAAACAGCTTTCCCTTCCATAACGGGCTTTGAAGCTAGTGCACCCAAGTTACCCATACCAAGAATTGCAGAACCATTACTTATCACGGCAACTAAATTTCCTTTTGACGTATAGTCATAAGCTGCTTCAGGGTTCTCATGAATTGCTTTAACAGGAACGGCCACACCTGGAGAATAAGCGAGAGCCAAATCTCTTTTTGTTGTCATTGGTTTTGAAGAATTGATCTCAATTTTCCCAGGTTTGTTATGACTGTGGAATTCTAGTGCTTCTTTATCAGTGTAATGATCTATTTTAGTTTTTTTCATTTATGGTAATTAGATATACAAATGGAGTTAATTTATGACTAATATGATTTATGAACCTTATTAAGTCAACAGGCACATTTAGTTTTTTTACAATAATTAGCAGATTGCTAGGTTATGTAAGAGATATACTGATAGCAGTCATTCTCGGAGCAGGACCTTTAGCAGATGCTTTCTTTGTAGCGTTTAGAATTCCAAATACATTTAGAAGATTATTTTCAGAAGGAACATTTAATGCTGCGTTTGTACCTAGTTATTCGGCTCTATTACAAAAAAAAAAAAATTCAGAAAATTTTGCTAATAAAATTTTTAACTTACTTATTTTAGGGTTATTTTTCTTAGTAATTATAATTGAAATATTAATGCCATTATTTGTATTGCTGATTGCACCGGGGTTTGAGATAGATTCACAAAAAATGGAATTAGCCATAACTTTGACAAGAATCACTTTTCCTTTTTTATTATTTATCAGTTTAGCATCTTTCTTTTCTGCAATTTTAAACTCTCATAACAAATTTGCTATTGCTTCAGCTGCACCAATTATTCTAAATATTCTTTTAATCGGAGTGTTACTTTTTGGAAAAATTTTAAATGATCAATTGGTATATTATTTATCTTATGCAGTTACCATATCAGGAATATTACAATTTATATTTTTATATTTTTTTGTAAAAAAATATTTTTTACCTAAATTCAAATTACATATTAAAATTGATCAAAAAGTTAAACTTTTTTTTAAAAAGCTATTGCCAAGTATTTTTTCTTCTGGTGTGACTCAAATAAATATTTTAGTAGGAACAATTATTGCATCTTTTCAAGCTAGCGCAGTATCTTATCTATATTATGCAGATAGAGTTTATCAAATAAATCTTGCTATTGCTGGAATTGCAATCGGTGTAGTAATACTTCCTCAACTTTCTAAACATGTTCAGAATAATAAAAAAGAAAAGATAAAATTAATTCAAAATAAGGCCTTAGAGTTAAGTTTATTTTTAAGTATACCAGCAGCAATTGCTTTGTTGATTGCTTCTGAGGAGATTATATCTTCTTTATTTGGTTATGGATCATTTGATAAAGAGAGCGCTAAAAATTCAGCAAAAGCATTATTTTACTTTGGAATGGGGTTACCTGCATTTTCTTTAATTAAAGTTTTTTCGACTTTTTTTTTCGCAAGAAATAACACCAAGATTCCATTTTATATTTCTTTGATTTCAGTTTTTCTAAATATTTTTATTAGTATTATTTATTTTAGAGAAATTGGTTTTTTGATTATTCCGATAGCAACTACAATATCGTCTTGGTTTAATGCTATCTTTCTATTTATTTTTCTAAAAAAAGGAAACTTATTTAGTTTTAATTTAATTTTTATAAACAGATTTATTAAAATTTTAATTGCTTCAATATTGATGGGAATATTTTTTAATTATTTGATTCATTTTTTTAATAGTAAACTAATTTATGAAGAAATTTTTAAATCCATGTATCTTATAAGCATAGTGGTATTAGGCCTAACGTTCTATATTCTAGTAGCAATTTTTATTAAAGCTTTTAAAATAAGTGATATTTATTTAAAGTATTAATTATGAGTAAAAAAATTTTTTCAGGTGTCCAGCCAACAGGAAATCTTCATCTAGGAAATTACTTAGGTGCAATTAAAAATTTTGTAGAATTACAAAATCAAAAAGAGAACGAATGCATTTTTTGTGTTGTAGATCTTCATGCAATAACAGTTAAGCAAGATCCCAAGGAGTTAAAAAAGAATATAAGAGAGACAGCAGCCACATTTATAGCAAGTGGTATAGACCCCACTAATAGTATTATTTTTAATCAGTCGATGGTTCCTGCTCACGCAGAAGCTGCATGGATTTTAAGCTGTGTTTCAAGAATTGGTTGGCTTAATAGAATGACACAGTTCAAAGAAAAAGCTGGAAAAGATAAAGAAAATGCCAGTATTGGCCTTTACTCTTATCCAGTTTTAATGGCTGCAGATATTTTATTATATGATGCCACTCATGTTCCCGTGGGTGATGACCAAAAACAACATTTAGAATTGTGTAGAGATATTGCTCAGAAATTTAATAATGATTTTAATGCTCCTAGTTTTTTAAAAGTACCAGAACCATTAATACAAAAAGAATTTTCTAGAATAATGAGCCTTAAAGATGGAATTAAAAAAATGAGCAAATCAGATTCCTCAGATTTAAGTAGAATTAATCTTACAGATGAAAAGAAAGAAATATCTAATAAAATAAAAAAAGCAAAGACAGACCCTATGCTTTTGCCCATTGATATTAAGAGTCTACATGAAAGACCAGAAGCAGAAAACTTACTAGGAATTTATTCGAGTCTTATAAATCAGAGCTTGGAAAAATCAACAGTGGAATTCGCAGGAAAAAATTTTTCAGAATTTAAAGTTAAATTAACTGAAGTTTTAATTGAAAAGATTGACCCAATATCAAAAGAAATTAAGAGACTGTTAAATGATGAAAAATATTTAGATGAAATCTTGTTAAAGGGGTCTATAAAAGCCAATAAAATAGCAACAAAAAAAATAAAAGAAATTAAAGAATTGGTTGGTTTTTAGCTAAATCTATTAATTAGTATTAATTTTGTTATTAATCATTATATATAATTTATGTTTGTGCAAACTGAAGTTACGCCTAACCCAAATTCGCTTAAATTTTTACCGGGAAAAACGGTATCTAATAATGGCTCTTTTGAAGTAACTAAAAAAGAAGAATCAGACAGTGACTTAGTAAGGAATATTTTATCAGTTAATGGTGTAATGGGAGTATTTCTAGGTAAAGATTTTTTATCCATAAATAAATCTGAAAATATAGATTGGGAAGATATTAAACACATTGTTATTTCATTGATTAATGATTTTTATTCGACTGGAAAAGATTGTGTAATTGCAAATGAGCTTTTTAAAGAAAAAAAAGGGGAACTTAAAGAAATTGAAAAACAAATTATTAATCTTTTAGAAACAAAAATTAGACCAGCTGTTGCAAAAGATGGTGGTGATATTAAATTTAAGGAATTTAAGGATGGAATTGTAAAAGTAGAACTACAAGGCAGCTGCTCTGGATGCCCTAGCTCTACCATGACGTTAAAAGAAGGTGTACAAAATCTTTTATGTCATTACTTACCAGAAGTTAAAGAGGTAATTGCTGTATGATTATAGATACAAATAAAATTACAATTACCGAGATCCAAAAATACCTAAGGAAAAAAGGTTTTACGATAAATAAAAAAAAAAACCCCGGTGAAAGCAATAACATAGAAAATTTATCAAAAACGTTTTTATCTAGTTTGATAATAATATCTGTTTTTTTTATTATACCAATGATTATCGACTTTACAAAACAGAGGACGCTTATCTCTAAAGATTTTGAGAATAATTCTAATAACGACTTAAAAAAAGTAATGGAAAACAAAGATACCATGATGGATAATGATTTAGATAAAGATTTTTTATTTGATGACATATTAGCATTTGATGAGGCTCCAGTTGATACCGTAAGATTGAGTGCAGCAACAATTGAAGAATTATTTAAAACAACTGAGTACAATTTAAAAGACGTAAGAAAAAATAAGCTAGTGAAACCGGTTTCTTTAACATTATTACCCACAGAAATAAAAAAAATAGAAAATGTAAAAAAAAGAAAAGATTTATTTATTCAAATTATTTTGCCATTAATTCTTAAAGAAAATAATAATATTAAGTTAGATAGAAAAAAACTCTTCAGTGTTTTGAATAAAAGCAAAAATACCAAAACTGAAAAAAAATGGCTAATATCAAAATTCAAACAATACGGAGTAATGA
>Ga0209709_10001012_pt1 | contig 26450 bp, 29 predicted proteins | sample ArcticOcean_MG_C_2_FD_187435 | JGI IMG/M metagenome (GOLD analysis project Ga0209709, IMG submission 187435) | Marine microbial communities from western Arctic Ocean - ArcticOcean_MG_CB4_136 (SPAdes) (version 2) | ecosystem: Environmental > Aquatic > Marine > Oceanic | place: Arctic Ocean...
TGTTTTAACAGCAAAAGAACTAAAAAATGCAAGCCACAATAAATTTTGATATTTAGTATCTATGCCCAATTCATAAAGCTGAACTATATCAGTTGTGCCAGCGATCCAATAAATTGAAATTATTGCAACTAACATTAAAACAGATCCAAGCAACGTATATAAGAAAAATTTAAAGGCAGAATAAACTCTTCTTTCACCTCCCCAAATTCCAATAATCAAAAACATAGGAATTAATCCTGCTTCAAAAAATAAATAAAACACAACTAGATCAAGTGAACAAAAAACCCCAATCATTAAACTCTCCATTACCAATATGGCAACAAGAAAATCTCTTAACCTTACCTTAATTGTGTTGTTAACAGATATTATGCACAACGGAGTAATAAGTGTTGTTAGAATTATGAATAGAATTGAAATTCCATCTATACCCACTTTATAATTAACAAAACCTTTTAGCCATTCTCTATTTTCAACAAATTGAAAGGTAGCTGTGGATGGGTCAAACAAATACCATAAATAAATTGAAATCAAAAAATTAACAAAAGAAGTGAACAAGGCAACATATTTTCCTGTATTTGAATTTTTATCTTTTGAAAATAATAAAAATAATGCTCCAATAGTTGGTAAAAGAATTAGAGATGATAAAATTGGAAAATTCATTAGTGTAAAATTAAAAAGGTTAATAAAGCAGAAAGACCAATCAGTATCATAAAGGCATATTGATAAATAAATCCACTTTGAAATTTACTAGCTCTCAATGATAATTTTTTAATTAGTAGAGAGAGACCATCAGGTCCAAACTTATCAATAATCTTTATATCAATTGTTTTCCAAAAAAATATCCCAATTTTTTTGGAAGATTGAATAAATATATAGTCATACAATTCATCAAAATACCATTTGTTAACTAAAAAATTGTATAGAGGTTTGTTAGATTGAACAAATTGATTTGGTAATTCTTTATTTTTTACAAATAAATAGTATGCAATAGGAATAGATAAAAGAACAAGTATTGGTGTAATTAAAATGACCCATAAAGGTGGGTGATCTGTACTTAATGGGATTATAAACTTAATAGACTCTCCCCAAAAATAATTTTCTCCTCCATGACCAATGAATAAATCTTTAAACAAAAACCCTGCAAAAATTGCACCAATTGCTAATACAAACAAGGGTATAAGCATCACCATAGGAGACTCGTGCATTTCTTCAATTTTTGACTTTTGATTATTATAATTTCCGTGAAATGTTTTAAAAATTAATCTCCAAGAATATATAGAGGTTAGTAATGCTGTTAAGATACCAACACCAGCAGCATAATAACCTACTGTATTGCCTCTAAGATAAGCAAATTCTATAATTGCATCTTTTGAGTAAAAACCAGAAAGAAAAGGGAAACCTGTAAGAGCTAATGTACCAATAATCATAAAAGCATAAGTGTATGGAAGTTTTTTATAAACACCTCCCATTTGATTTATATCTTGTTCGTCTTTGAATGAGTGGATTACAGATCCTGACCCTAGAAAAAGTAATGCCTTGAAAAATGCATGAGTAAATAAATGAAACATTGCAACGTTATAAGCACCCACTCCTGCAGCAAAAAACATATAACCTAGTTGACTGCATGTTGAGTAAGCAATTATTTTTTTAATATCAGTTTGAACTAGAGCTATTGTTGCAGCAAAAAAAGCAGTTGTCATTCCAACTACCGTTATAATATTTAAAGTTAAAGGAGAGTATTCAAAAATTGGAGAACATCTAACAATCAAAAAGACTCCTGCTGTAACCATTGTAGCAGCATGTATTAGTGCAGATACAGGTGTAGGACCTTCCATGGCGTCAGGTAGCCATGTGTGTAAAAGAATTTGTGCTGATTTACCCATAGCTCCTATAAATAAAAGGATACAAATTAGATCTATGGCCTTGATGTGCATTCCTAAAAATAATAATTCTTTATCAATAATTTGTGGAATTTGTTGAAATACGTCAGAGTAATTGACAGTACCAAATAGATAAAAAATTAAAAATATTCCTAGAGCAAAGCCAAAATCACCCACTCTATTAACTACGAAAGCTTTTATAGCCGCTGCATTTGCTGAATCTTTTTTATACCAAAAGCCAATTAAAAAGTAAGAACAAAGGCCTACTCCCTCCCACCCAAAAAATAATTGAAGAAAATTATCCGATGTAACCAACGTTAACATTGCAAACGTAAAGAGAGAAAGATATGCCATAAATCTTGGTTTGTGGGGATCGTGAGACATATAACCAATTGAATAAATATGAACTAATGAAGAAACCAGAGTTACAACAACAAGCATTACTGAAGATAACGCATCAACTTTAATAGACCAATTAACATCAAGTGTTCCTGAACTAATCCAAGTAGCAATAACTACATTATTTTCATATCCGTTAATAATAACTTGGTAAAATAAAGTCAAAGATAGTAGCGCTGAAATCGAAACAAAAATACTAGTTATGATCTCTGAATTTTTGTCACCTATAAATTTACCAAAAAAACCAGATATAATGGATGCTAGTAATGGAAGAAATAATAATGCAAATTCCATATTATCCCTTCAAACTATTTATCTCTTCAACTCTAATTGTTGATGAGTTTCGATAATAAACCACTATTATTGCTAAACCTATAGCAGCTTCCGCAGCGGCTACAGTTAATATAAAGAGTGTAAAAATTTGCCCCGTTATGTCATTCAAAAATATAGAGAAAGCCACTAAGTTAATATTCACGGCTAATAGAATAAGCTCAATACTCATTAATATTACTATGATATTTTTTCTATTTAAAAATATACCAACTATACCAATGGTAAATATTATCGCTCCTAAAGTAAGGTAGTGACCCAAGCCTATATCAATCATCAGATTTAACTCCTTGATTACTTGGAACATCTTTCAATTCAACGCCCTCAGATCTTTCTCTAGATATTTGACTAAAATAACTTTGTCTTTTAACACCAGATCTCTTCCTAAAAGTAAGAACAATAGCCCCTATCATTGCAACTAATAAAATCATCCCACTTAATTGAAAAATATGAATGTAGTCAGTATACAAAACATAACCAATAGCATGAGTATTGCTGATGCTGCTATCAATATTTAATGACATAGATGAAACAAGATCTGGCTTGTATTTCCATCCACCAATAACAATAATTAATTCAAAAAATATAATAGTACTAATAATTAATCCAACTGGAATATGTTTTGAACTTTCTTTAGCACTAAACCATTGATTTTTTTGTTGAGCAACATTAAGCATCATCACAACAAATAAGAATAAAACCGCTACTGCTCCAACATAAATAATCAACATTATCATGCCAAGAAATTCAGCACCTATCATTATAAATAAGCAAGAAATACTAATGAAATCTAAAATTAAAAAGAAGACTGAGTGAACAGTGTTTTTAGAAACAGTAACCATTATTGCAGAAACAATTGCAATTAATGAGAAGATGTAAAAAAAAATTGCATGCGCTAACATAATTATTATCTATAAGGTTTGTCTGCTTTGATATTTGCAGCTAAGATATTTTCCCATCGATCTCCGTTATCCAAAAGTTTCTCTTTATTATAATAAAGTTCTTCCCTTGTTTCTGTTGAAAATTCAAAATTAGGACCTTGAACGATAGCATCTACAGGACAAGATTCTTCACAAAGACCACAATAAATACATTTCATCATGTCAATATCATATCTGGTAGTTTTTCTACTTCCATCCACTCTTTCTGAAGATTCAATTGTAATTGCTTGAGCAGGGCATACCGCTTCACATAGTTTGCAAGCAATACACCTTTCTTCACCGTCAGGATATCTTCTCAATGCGTGTTCACCTCTAAAACGGGGACTAATTTTTCCTTTTTCAAATGGATAATTTATTGTTTTTTTCGGTTTAAACATCTCTCTTAACGCAATAGTAAGACCTCCTAAAAAATCTAACATAAAAATTGTTTTAAATATTCTTGAAATTTTCATAATTAATTAGTCGGTAGCAGATTAAAATAAAATAAGTAACTTGATGTAAGAACTACCCATGTTAAAGATAAAGGTAAGAAAATTTTCCAACCTAATCTCATTAACTGATCATATCTATATCTCGGAACAATAGCCTTTACTAATGCAAAAAGAATAAAAAGAAATAAAATCTTAAAGATCAACCAAATAGCACCTGGAATTAAAGTGAATGGGTAAATTTCAATTGGTGACAACCATCCCCCTAAAAAAAGAATTGATCCCATTGCACACATGAGAAGGATATTTGCATATTCACCTAACCAAAACATTGCATACATCATTCCAGAATATTCGGTTTGATACCCCGCAACAAGTTCTGCCTCAGCTTCAGGCAAGTCAAATGGTGGTCGATTTGTTTCTGCCAAGGCTGAAATAAAAAAAATTACAAACATTGGAAATAATGGAATTACAAACCATAATTTTTCTTGGGCCATAACTATATCGTTTAGATTTAATGAGCCAACACAAAGTAAGACATTGATTATAATAACACCAATTGAAACTTCATAAGATACCATCTGGGCTGCTGATCTAATTGCCCCTAAAAAAGGATATTTTGAATTTGAAGCCCAGCCACCCATAATAATTCCATAAACACCCAAAGATGAAACTGCAAATAAATAAAGAATACCGACATTGATATCGGCTAGTACTTGAGTTGCACTAAAAGGAATAACCGCCCAAGAGATTAACGCTAGAGTCATAGTAACAATTGGCGCTAATATAAAAATTACTTTATTAGAACTTGAGGGAATAATAACCTCTTTAAACATATATTTTAACGCGTCAGCTAAAGATTGTAACAAACCAAAAGGTCCTACAACATTTGGTCCTTGTCTTTTTTGGACAAATGCCCAAATACGACGATCAAGCCAAACAACCATTGCAACAGAAACAAGAACTGGAATTAATAAAAATAAAATTTTATATGTTTCTGAAAAAATTATGCTTAAATATTCCATTTAATTAACCTTCTGTGCCTGTTAATTTTAAATTTGCCTTAGCTCTCTTACACTCAAACATTGTTTTAGATGCTCTTGCTATTGCATTTGAGTAATAATAATCTTCATAATTAACTTTTAAAATATCTTGCTTAAATTCTAAATTTTCAACATTAGAAAATTTTATAGATTTATTTTTTTCAATATATAAATTAATTTGATTTAGCAAACTGCTGTCTAACTCATCTTTGTCATTAAATAACTTTCTATGATTCATTACTTCAGCTAATTCATTTATTATCAGCCAGTCTTCTTTTGCATCTTCTGGTGGGTATGACGCTTTATAAGCTTTTTGTAATTTACCTTCTAGGTTAGTAAAATAACCATTTTGTTCAGTGTATGCTGCACCTGGGAGTATAATATCTGCCATCTCTGCTCCTTTATCACCATGGCTTCCTTGATAAATTACAAATTCATTTTTTTTTTCAAATTTAAGGCTGTCCACACCTAATAGGTAAACAATTTCAAACCTATGATTTTCTAAATCTTTTAATACTTCATTGGAACCATCTTTGGTTTTATATAACCCTAAATCAAAGCTACCAACTGTAGATGCATTTTCTGAAATTGTATTTAAAGAATTCCATTCATCTGATATTTTATTATTTCTTTCTAAAAAAGATTTAATTGACTCAAAAATATATTTTGCAGATTTAGTTTTTAGAGACGACTGACCAAAAATGATTAATGGTTTTTTAGCCTCTTTAATTAAGTTAGAAATTTTATGATTATCTTCTATAATTCTTTTAATTTCTTCAATATCACCATCTAAAGACTCATATGGATAAGTCAGATCACCAACACTATTTAAAGAAATTATTTTAGTTTTATTTTGTAGGTATGCTTTTCTAATACGTGCATTTAAAATTGTTGCTTCATATCTAGGATTGCTTCCTATAAGTAAGATAAAATCTGCTTCTTCTATTCCATTAATTGTTGAATTAAATAAATAATTTTCTCTTTTTTGTGGGTTTAAATATGTGTGATCATTTCTTGATTCAACATTGTATGAACCTAGTGTTTTATTAAAAAATTCTTTAAACAAATACAGTGTTTCCATATTAACTAAATCACCAGTTATTCCACATATCTTATCTTTGTCGGCATTTTTAAACTTAGATTTAATTATATTAAAAACTTCACTCCACGATGCTTTCTCAAATTTACCGTTATATTTTATGTATGGTGTATCTAGGCGTTGATTTAATAATCCATCACAAGCATATCTTGTTTTATCTGAAATCCATTCTTCATTAATATCTTCATTAATTCTTGGTAAAATTCTTTTTACCTCCCAGCCATACGTATCAACTCGTATATTTGAACCAATAGCATCCATTACATCAATAGATTCTGTCTTTTTCAATTCCCACGGTCTCGCCTCAAATACATAAGGTTTAGATGTTAAAGCACCAACGGGACATAAATCTACAACATTAGCTGATAGTTCTGATTGCATAGACTGTTCAAGATATGTTGTGATTTGCATATCTTCGCCTCTTCCTATGGCTCCAATCTCTGTTACACCAGCAATCTCAGTAGCAAATCTAACACATCTAGTACAATGTATACATCTAGTCATTTGAGTTTTGATTAAAGGTCCCATATTTTTTTCTGGAACTTCTCTTTTATTTTCCTTGTATCTAGATTTATCTACACCATAAAACATAGACTGATCTTGCAAATCACATTCACCACCTTGGTCACAAACAGGACAATCCAATGGATGGTTGGCTAATAAAAATTCCATCACACCTTTTCTTGCTTTTTCAACAAACTCCGTATTTGTTTTTATATTCATCCCTTCGGCTGCAGGCATAGCACATGAGGCTACAGGTTTTGGAGATTTTTCTATTTCCACTAAACACATTCTACAGTTACCAGCTATTGATAATTTTTCATGATAACAAAACCTTGGGATTTCAACTCCAGCTTTTTCACATGCTTGAAGTACTGTTAGCCCCTCCTCTACCTCTATATCAATTTCATTAACTTTTAATTTAAGCATTTTTTTTATCCAATAAGTGTTGGTCTACTAAATAAGGAATTTCTTTTACTTTTTCTATAATTGGTTTAAAATTGTTTCTATTTTCAATTTCTTTTTTAAAATGTCTTAACAATCCTTGTACCGGCCATGAAGAACCTTCACCAAAAGCACAGATGGTATGACCTGAAATTTGAGTGGTAACATCTCCCAACATATCGACTTCATCTCTTGATGCTTCGCCTTTAACCATTCTTTCAAGCATTCTCCACATCCATCCTGTGCCTTCTCTGCACGGAGTACACTGACCACAACTTTCATGTTTATAAAATCTTGCAATTCTTGCCATGCATTTAATGATGTCTTGATCTTTATTGATAACAACTATACCTGCAGTTCCTAATCCACTTTTTTCAGCCATTAGTGAATCAAAATCCATTGTTAAAGTTTCGCAAGTTTTTTGTGGTATTAAAGGCATTGAAGAGCCACCAGGTATTACAGCTTGCAAATTTTCCCATCCTCCAATTACACCCCCAGCATGAACTTCAATTAGTTCTTTAAGAGATATACTCATTTCTTCTTCAACATTACATGGATTGTTAACATTTCCAGAAATACAGAAAATTTTAGTACCTGTATTTTTTGCTTTTCCTAAGGATGCAAACCACTTTCCACCTCTTCTTAATATTGTTGGAATAACTGCTATAGTTTCAACATTGTTAATTATTGTTGGACAACCGTAAAGACCAATTAAAGCGGGGAAAGGTGGTTTTAATCTAGGTTGACCCTTTTTACCTTCTATGCTCTCAAGCAAAGCAGTTTCTTCTCCACATATATATGCTCCTGCTCCATAATGGATATAAATATCTAAATCCCAACTTGTTCCAGATGCATTTTTTCCTATTAAATTTTTTTCATAAGCTTCATCAATTGCTGACTGAAGTTTTTCTCCATCTATAAAGTATTCTCCTCTTATATAGATATAACAAACGTGTGCTTGAACAGCATATGCAGCAATTAAACATCCTTCAATTAATTTATGAGGTTCAAATCTTAAAATATCTCTATCTTTACAGGTGCCTGGTTCTGACTCATCTCCATTTATAACTAGATAATGAGGTCTTGAACCCAATTCTTTTGGTGCAAAAGACCACTTTAAACCAGTTGGAAATCCAGCACCTCCTCTACCTCTAAGTTCTGAAGCTTTAACTTCATTTATTATCCAGTCTCTGCCTTTTTCAATTAAGTCTTTAGTGTTAGTCCAATCACCTCTTTCTTTTGAGGACTCGATGTCTGAACCTTTATCGTTATATAGATTCTGAAATATTCTATCTTTGTCTTTAAGCATTTTTTAAATCCATTAGTGTTTTTCTATTATTTTCAGGTTCATTGTTGATACGACCTCGGTATGATCCTGGTTTAGGTGTCTCACCACCTAGGATCTTATCTAAAATTTTTAATGTTTTTTTCTTATCTAAATCTTCATAGTAATCATCATTGATTTGCATCATGGGGGCGTTAACGCATGCACCTAGACACTCAACTTCCATCCATGAACAACTTTGATCTTTTGATAATTCATTTTCATTTTTAGAAATTTTTTCTTTACATGCTTCAACAAGTTTATACGCACCTCTAATCATACATGGTGTAGTTGTGCAGACCTGTATAAAATGTTTACCCACTGGGGCAAGATTATACATAGTGTAAAATGTTGCTACTTCGTAAACTTTTATATAAGGCATTTCTAAAAATTTACCGATGCACTTCATAGCAGATAGTGGAATCCAGTTGCTGTTTTGTTTTTGTGCTATATAAAGTAAAGCCATTACAGCACTTTGCTGTTTATCTTTTGGATATTTTTCAACAATCGATTTCGCCATCTTTAATGAAGCAGGGTTGAACTCAAAATTTTCAGGTTGTTCCTTTGAAGGTCTTCTTAAGCTCATTATCTGTCTACTTCTCCAAATACTATATCTAGAGAGCCTAACACAGCAGGTACATCTGCAAGCATATGTCCTTTGATTAAGTAATCCATCGCAGCTAAGTGAGAAAAACCTGGGGCTCTTATTTTACATTTATACGGTTTGCTAGAACCATCGGATATTAGATAAACACCAAACTCTCCCTTAGGAGCTTCTACAGCAGTATAAATTTCATCTTTATCTACACGATAACCTTCGGTAAATAATTTGAAATGATGAATTAAAGCTTCCATAGATTGTTTAATATCTTTTTTTGGTGGAGGACTAATTTTTCCATCGGATGATTTAATTGGTCCTTTGGTTATTTTAACTAGACATTGTTTGATGATAGAAACACTCTCTCTCATTTCATCAATTCTGCACAAATACCTATCATAACAATCACCATTCTTACCTACAGGTATTTTAAATTCTAGTTGTTCATAACATTCATATGGTTGTGATTTTCTTAAATCCCAAGCAACACCAGACCCCCTAATCATAACACCGCTAAAAGAATAATCTAAAGCATCTTCTTTAGTCACAATTCCAATATCAACATTTCTTTGTTTGAATATTCTATTATCAGTTAATAAAGTTTCAAGGTCATCAATTATTTTAGGAAAGGACTCGCAAAACTTTCCTATATCTTCTTCTAGCCCCATTGGTAAATCTTGATGAACTCCTCCTGCTCTAAAATAATTAGCATGCAACCTTGAGCCTGAAGCTCTTTCATAAAAAGTCATTAAAGTTTCTCGTTCTTCAAAACCCCATAACGAAGGAGTTAATGCGCCAACATCTAATGCTTGAGTAGTTACATTTAAAATATGACTTAAAATTCTTCCAATCTCACAAAATATAACTCTTATAAATTGAGCTCTAATTGGTACATCAATCTTTAGTATTTTTTCTATAGCTAAAGCAAAAGCATGCTCCTGATTCATAGGAGCCACATAATCAAGTCTGTCGAAATAAGGTACTGCTTGCATGTAGGTTTTGTTTTCTATTAATTTTTCAGTACCACGATGCAACAATCCAATATGAGGATCTGCTTTTTCAACAACCTCACCATCTAATTCTAAAATTAGCCTTAATACTCCATGAGCAGCAGGGTGTTGAGGTCCAAAATTAAGGTTTAATGTTTTAGTTTTTTTTGTCATTTTCCTGATCTGTTTGTTGTTTGATATATTTGGTTCCTTCCCAAGGACTTTCATAATCAAAGTTTCTATAATTTTGTTCTAATTTTACTGGTTCATTAATTACTTTTTTTTGGTCTTCACTATATCTAACCTCAGTGTGTCCAGATAAAGGGAAGTCTTTTCTTAACGGATGACCTTCAAAGCCATAATCTGTAAGTATTCTTCTTAAATCAGGATGATCTTTAAATTTAACACCATACATATCAAAAACTTCACGTTCCATCCAATTTGCAGCAGGGTATATAGAGGTTAATGATGGAATAACTTCATTTTCACCAATCAAATAACTTAATATTATACGTTGATTAAACTCATGACTTAGAAATAGATACACAATTTTAAATCGTTGAGTGCTTTCAGGGTAATCAACCACAGTCACATCAATCAATTGTCTAAATTTTGTATTTTCATTGCTCTTAATAAATAATGTAACATCTATCAAATCTTCACTTTCAATATTTATATAAAGTTGATCATGTCTAATTTTAGAATTTTTAATTTTAGTTGTAAGCTCTGAATTAATTTTTTTCTCGAGGTCTATTAAGTTAATCATATTTTTTATCTATCAAAAGAGCCTTTGTTTCTAATTTTTTTTTGAAGCTGCATGATGCCATAAAGTAATGCTTCTGCAGATGGTGGACAGCCTGGAACATAAATATCAACTGGAACAATTTTATCACATCCACGAACAACAGAATAAGAGTAATGATAATAACCACCGCCATTAGCGCAGCTACCCATGGAAATAACATATCTTGGTTCTGGCATTTGATCATAAACTTTTCTTAAGGCAGGTGCCATTTTATTTGTTAAAGTTCCAGCAACAATCATAACATCAGACTGTCTAGGTGAGCCACGAGGTGCAGCACCAAACCTTTCTAAATCATATCTTGGCATAGCAGTCTGCATCATTTCAACAGCACAACATGCTAAGCCAAAAGTCATCCAATGCAATGATCCAGCTCTTGACCAATTAATAAGATTATCTAGTGAGGTTGTTATAAAACCATTTTTACTAAAATCGTCTGAAAGTTTTCTAAATTCTTCTGGTATATCTTTATTTTTTTTTTCTAAATTCATAATTAAATTTTTATTCCCAATCTAGCGCACCCTTTCTCCATTCATAAATAAAACCAATTGTAAGTATAAATAAAAAAATCATCATTGATGAAAAACCTAACAAACCTATGTTTCCTAAAGAGATTGCCCATGGGAAAAGAAATGCTATTTCTAAATCAAAAATTATAAAAAGAATTGCTACTAAATAAAACCTAACATCAAATTCAATTCTGGAATCTTCAAAAGGTTCAAATCCACATTCATAAGCAGATAATTTTTCTGGGTCAGGATGTTTTGGTGAAAGAGCTAAATTAATCACTACAAAGGCGCAACTCAAGCCTAGGGCTATTATTAAAAATAATATAATAGGCAAATAATCTTTTAAAAATTCTGAAAGCATGCAGTCTATATAACAGTTTTTATATCATGTTGAAGTGCTCTTACGTCACAATATATATGATATTCACATTAAAAATAAGAAAATATGGCGGGAGTGAAGGGACTCGAACCCTCGACCTATCGCGTGACAGGCGATCGCTCTAACCAACTGAGCTACACCCCCATATTTACTTATTTTGGTGGGTAGTAAAGGACTCGAACCTTTGACCCCCTCGGTGTAAACGAGATGCTCTACCAACTGAGCTAACCACCCTTAACTAAAATTATCGTTTAATTATAACAATTATTTATGAAAGTCAAAATAGATATTAAACAAGAAAGAGATATAAATCAGTAATTATTGAATGCTGGCTTGAGATTTATCTTCAGATTTAGAAATTTTTTCCACCTCTACCCACTCAACTCTTTTTAGCTCTTTTGTTAGAGCTATTTTCAATACTTCATCAGCGTGCTCTACAGGAGTGATTTTGATATCATCAATTATTTTTTTAGGCATATCGACTAAATCTTTTTCATTTTCCATGGGAATAATAACTTGTTTAATACCAGCTCTATGGGCTGCTAGTAATTTTTCTTTTAATCCACCGATTGGTAAAACTTGTCCAGTAAGTGTCACCTCACCAGTCATGGCAACATCTCTTCTAACAGGGTTATTAGTAATCGCCGAAACTATAGATGTGACCATTCCAATACCAGCAGATGGGCCATCTTTAGGTGTCGCACCTTCAGGTACGTGAATATGAAAATCTTTTTTTTCAAATAATGGCGGGATAATCCCATAATCTAAACTTTTAGATCTAATGAATGATTTTGCAGCTTTAATAGATTCCTGCATTACTTCACCAAGTTTTCCAGTAATTTGCATTCTACCTTTACCAGGCATAATAACAGTTTCAATTTTTAAAATTTCACCACCATACTCTGTCCAAGCTAAACCTGTAACAACACCAATTTTATCTTCACTTTCAAGCTCACCAAATTTAAATTTTTGTATACCAAGGTAATCTGATAAATTTTTTAAATCAATTTTAACTTCTTTTTCTTCACCAGTAACTACTTTTTTTACAACTTTTCTAGCAACTTTTGAAATTTCTCTTTCTAAATTTCTAACACCCGATTCTTTAGTATAACTTCTAATAATTTCTTGAATAATATCTGCAGACAGTGTCATTTCTTTTTCTTTAACACCGTTGTCTTTAATTTGTTTTGGTAAAAGATAATTGTTCGCAATATTAATTTTTTCATCTTCTGTATAGCCAGCTAATCTTATCACTTCCATTCTATCTAGCAGTGGTGGTAAAATATTTAATGTGTTGGCTGTTGTTACAAACATTACATCAGATAGATCATAGTCTACTTCTAAATAATGATCATTAAATGTTGAGTTTTGTTCTGGATCTAGCGCCTCTAACAAAGCAGAAGATGGGTCCCCTCTGTAGTCGTTGCCAATTTTATCTATTTCATCAAGAAGAATTAAAGGGTTTTTTGTTCCAGCTTTCTTCATCATTTGAATAATTTTTCCCGGTAAAGATCCAATATAAGTTCTTCTATGACCTCTAATTTCAGCTTCATCACGCATTCCACCAACAGAAACTCTCACAAATTCTCTATTTGTAGCTTTCGCAATTGATTTACCTAAAGATGTCTTTCCAACACCAGGGGGGCCAACTAAACATAAAATTGGACCTTTAATTTTTCCCATTCTTTTTTGAACTGCTAAGAATTCAATAATTCTTTCTTTTACTTTTTCTAAACCAAAATGATCCGCATCAAGTACTTCGAGTGCTTTATTCAGATCAATGGCAACTTCACTTTTTTTAAACCAGGGAAGGTCTATCATCCAGTCCAAGTAATTTCTAATAACAGTAGCTTCTGCTGACATGGGGCTCATATTTTTTAATTTCTTAAGTTCTGCCATGCATTTTTTTTCTACATCTTTTGGCATTTTAGATTTTAGAATAGATTTATTTAAGCTAGATGTTTCATCTTTACCATCTTCAATTTCACCTAATTCTTTTTGAATAGCTTTAAGCTGTTCATTTAAATAGTATTCTCTCTGAGTTTTTTCCATTTGTGTTTTAACTCTACCTCTAATTTTCTTTTCAACTCCAATAATACTAGTTTCATTTTCCATAATCTTAATTATAGAGTTGAGTCTTTTCTTGACATCTATTGTTTCAAAAATCTGTTGTTTTTCAGAAATTGTTGCAGTTAAATGGGATGCAATATTGTCAGCAATATGAGATGCATCAGTTAATTTTTTAATATTATTTATTGTTTCACTCGAAACTTTTTTATTGACTGATGTTAGTTTTTCAAGTCTTCTAACCGCTGTCATCGCCAAAGGAATTAAATCTTCGTCTTTTATAATTACGTCATGATGATGTGCATATTCGCAAGTGATATATTTATCATTATCTATAAAATCTAAAATCTTAACTCTTTTACTTCCCTCAACTAAAACTTTTACTGTACCATCAGGTAATTTTAATAGTTGTAGAATATTTCCTTCACAACCATAGGTAAAAACATCTGTTTTTTTGGGGTCATCAACTTCTGAATTTTTTTGTGTAACAAGAACAATTTTTTTGTCCTTTTTCATTACCTCATTTAAAGCTAAAATAGATTTATCTCTCCCAACAAAAAGTGGGATAACCATGTTGGGGAATACAACAATATCTCTTAAAGGTAATAAAGGTTTTTCAATTTTAACATCCATGATCTAAATATGGATATTAAAAATAATATTGCAATAGCTATTTATCAGTTATTAACGTTAGATTAAGCCGCGGATGTTTTATCTGCCTTAGTTTTACTGTTGTTTTTTGAATGAACTATAATGGGTTGAGTTAGTCCTTTGGCCGCACTAGCATCAACGATTACCTCCTCAACATTATCTTGACTTGGTAAGTCATACATAGTTTTTAATAAAATATTTTCCAAGATAGACCTGAGACCTCTTGCTCCAGTTTTTTTATTAATCGCTTTTTGTGCAATTTCTTTAATAGCATTATCTTTAAAGTTTAATTTTGCACCATCTAATTTAAATAATTCTTGATATTGCTTGATTAAAGAGTTTTTTGGTTCTTGTAGTATCTTAACTAAAGTTTTTTCATCAAGGTCTTCTAGGGTGGCAATCATGGGTAGTCTACCAATAAACTCTGGTATTAAACCATATCTTAATAGATCTTCTGGTTCTAAGCTTTTCATCCATTCCCCTATTTTTTTATCATCAGTTTTTTTTACATTTGCTCCAAATCCAATTGATGTACCTTTGTCTCTTTGGGAAATTATTTTGTCCAAACCTGCAAAAGCTCCTCCACAAATGAACAAAATATTAGTTGTATCTACCTGTAAAAATTCTTGCTGAGGATGTTTTCTTCCTCCTTGCGGTGGAACGCTTGCAACAGTTCCTTCCATAATTTTCAATAATGCTTGCTGTACACCTTCTCCAGAAACGTCTCTGGTTATCGATGGGTTTTCAGACTTTCTACTAATCTTATCAACTTCATCTATATAAACAATTCCCCTTTGGGCTTTTTCAACGTTATAATCAGCCGCTTGTAGTAATTTTAAAATAATATTTTCAACATCTTCTCCAACATAACCTGCTTCCGTCAATGTAGTTGCATCAGCCATTGTAAAAGGTACATCTAAAATTCTTGCTAACGTTTGGGCTAATAAAGTCTTACCACAGCCTGTGGGTCCAACTAAAAGAATATTAGATTTAGAGAGCTCGACTGTCTTACTAGTTTTACTTTCATAATTGAGTCTTTTGTAATGATTATGGACAGCTACAGATAAAACTTTTTTTGCATGAGGTTGTCCAATAACATAATCATCCAATACAGAACAAATTTCTTTTGGTGGTGGTAATCCATCTTGGTGTTTAACAAAATTATCTTTACTTTCCTCTTTAATAATATCCATACAAAGCTCAACACACTCATCACAGATAAATACAGTTGGTCCAGCAATTAGTTTTCTAACTTCATGTTGGCTTTTGCCACAAAAAGAACAGTAAAGGATATTTTTATTGCTAGTAGACATAATTTTTATAAACGAATCAATTAACTTACTTTAATATAGATGAGTCATACTTATCAAGTGTACGTTTAGTAGCCATCAAGATATTGTGGGTTAAGACCTATTTTCTACTACTTCGTCTATTAAACCGAACTCTTTAGCAATTTCTGACGTCATGAAATTGTCTCTCTCAAGGGCTTTTTTTATATCCTCAACAGATTTGTCAGTATGTTTTGAGTAAATTTCATTAAGTCGTTTTTTTAATGCCAAAACTTCCTTGGCATGTATTTCTATATCCGTTGCCTGACCTTGAAAACCAGCTGAAGGTTGATGGACCATTATTCTAGAATTGGGTAATGAAAATCTTTTACCTTTTTTTCCTGCAGCTAACAAAAAAGATCCCATTGAGGCTGCTTGACCAATGCATAGGGTTGAAACATCAGGTTTAATATATTGCATTGTATCATAGATACCTAGTCCAGCAGTCACTAGACCACCTGGGCTATTAATATATAAATTAATTTCTTTTTTTGGATCTTCAGACTCTAAAAATAAGAGTTGCGCTGTAACCAATGATGCAACGTTGTCATTAATAGGACCCACCAAAAAAATTATTCTTTCTTTGAGAAGTCGTGAGTAAATGTCATACGCTCTTTCACCTTTGCTGGATTGCTCAACCACCATAGGAACTAAGGTATTCATTTGATCAGAAAAATTTGTTGTCATAAAGTTGATTCTCTTAACTTATACAACTTGTGATTACTTTTTGCTAACTTTTTTTGTTGTAGTTTCTTTAGATTTTGTAGCTTTTGGCTTCTCTTCATCTTTTTTAGAATGTTCGTGATCGTGGTTGTGATCATGTTCTTTTTTTTGATGATCTTTAAGAATTTTTTCTGCTTCTTCTTTGGTGATTTCTTTTTTATTAGGTTTTGCTTTTGTTTTAATTAAATTGATAATTTTTTCTTCATAAACAGTTCCTTTTAAACTTGCTAATGCAGATGGGTTCTTTTGGTAAAATTCCATAACCATTTTCTCTTGGCCAGGCATCATTCTAAGTTGTTTTTGAACTTCTGCTTGAACTTCCTGTTCGGTAACTTTAATTTTATTCTGTTCACCAAATTCATTTAAAATTAATCCAACTTTAATTCTTTTTTTAGCAACACCCTCAAAGTTTTTTCTATTTTTTTTAGCATCATCCTCACTCATTCCTTGTGCTAGAATTTTAACCTCTTCATCTACTAAATTATTTGGAATTTCATCCACTTTAAAATTTTCAATTTCTTTTAAAATTTGTGTTTTAGCCAATTTATCTAAAGAATTTTTATACTCATCATTAATTTGTTTTGAAACTAATGATTTAAGATCAGCAAGATTTTTTGCACCTAAATTTTTTGCAAAATCATCATCAATTTTTACATCTTCAGATTTTTTTACAGCTAAAATTTTACAAACAAAGTTAGCTTTTTTCTTTGCAAATTCTTTTTGTGGATAATTTTCAGGAAGTACTGCTACAACTAATTTTTCATCATTTTTTTTAACTCCAACCAATTGTTTATCAAAGCCTTTAATAAATAAGTCTTTACCAAGTATTAATTGTGTATTTTTTCCTTCACCACCAGTAAAACTTTTTCCCTCTATTTTAGCTTTATAATCAAATACAACTGAGTTACCATCAACAGCCTTAACTCCGTCTGCCACATCTTTAAAATTATTCTGGCTCTTTGCTATTTCTTTAATTCTTATATCGGTTTCACTTACATCAATTTTAACTGAATATTCATCAAATTTAATATTTTCAACAGACTTAAGCTCTACTTTTGGAAATTCTGTTACAGACATTACATACTCTAAATCTTTATCTTCACCATAAGTTTTAAGATCAAGTTTTGGTTGGCCCACTGGTTTAATTTTATTATCCTCTAAAGCCTTAACAGATGTATCTTTAAGAACTTTATCAAGAACTTCACCAAAAACTGCTTCTCCGAATTGTCTTTTAAGAACTTCTCTAGGAACTTTTCCAGGTCTAAAGCCCTTCAAGTTGGCAGTTTTTTTTATCTCCTCATACTTTTCGTCCATATGAGCATTCATAATTTTTTTATCTATGAAAACCTTAACATCTTTATTTAAACCTTTTATATTTTCTACTGTTACTTTCATATTTTTTATAACTTCTTGGTAGGCGAAAAAGGACTCGAACCTTCACATCTTTCAATACTGGTTCCTAAGACCAGCGCGTCTACCAATTCCGCCATTCGCCCACAATTCTTGAGGCTTTATATATTAATGACATCATTTGTCCAATGACAAAAATTATAAAATATATTAATAATTGATCGTATTTAGTATTAATTTATAAGAATGATTATTTCACCCTGCATAAGCATATGTAAAACTGACCCCCAGACAGGCTATTGCTACGGATGTGGTAGAAGCAATGAAGAAAAAAAACTATGGAAATTAGAAGACACCTCCAATGAATGGAAAGATGATAATTTGACCACTATTCAAAAAAGGCTTACCGGTTGGCAATTAGAGAGCTTTAAAGATTCGTATAAATATAAATTAAAAAATGGTATTTCTCTTTTTAAAAAAAATTTAAATAATGAGTAAATCTACAATAACTATATTGGTTTATACGTTTGGAATAATTTTTGGCGCCTTATTTTTGGATGTTTGGGGTGCAGAAACTTCATTTATAAAAATTATTTCAGCATTTATATGGACAATTATTTTTTTAATTACACTATTTTATTCTGATAAACATGAAAAAAAATAATTTTTTAATATTTTCAATAATTTTAATTAACTTTCAAACAATAGTTTCTTCAGAAACTATGATTCTAACAGGATGTATAAATTTAAATGATGGTTTTATTAAAAACGAATACATTTTAGATTTTGAAAAATCTTTAATGACTAGAAACTATGTTTATGACAAAAAAACATACAAAAAATATAAAACAACAGATTTAAGCATAAAGAAAGAGAACACTATAGAAAGATTTATGTATGAGGATAAAAATTTAATATTTACAGATAAAATAGGCTACCCCCAATTTTATACCCAACTAGTTTTTGAAAAAAATAACCCTATGATTAACATTAAAACTGTAATTAATGGTGAAGAGGCAGTTTCAAAAATATCAACTTGTAACAAAGTAGAACTTTTTGAGAAGGAAAGTTAAGATTTTTTATTTGTAACGCTGGTCTTATTTGGCTTATTAATAAAATTTAATTTTTTTGAACCAAATTTAGTGTTTGTGATATTGCTTCGATGTTTTGCAAATGCTTGTTTTTGAGCTAACTTCATTGCTTTTTTAGATGACATATAATCACTCTATATTTTTTTATAATAAAATATAGTTTTAATTATCTGAGGTTTTTTGTCTAACAAAGATTTTAAAATCTTTATCTGCAATAATAATTTCACCTGATGAAGCAGATAGGTTTAAAATTTCTAATATTACAACATAATGTGTTACAAATATTAGGTTTTTTTTACCATCCCATTTTTGAATATATTTTTTTAATTCATTAATTTGACTAGATTTGTTATGAACAAATTTCTCGCTATAAAATGAATTTAAAAAATTTTTAGTTTCATAATTTTTAAAGGCATATTCAGCAGTTTGTTTGCATCTACACCATTCACTAGATAGAACTATACTATTATCTATATTGTCTTTTAAGAAAAATTTACCAATTGTTTTTGCTTGTTTAATACCTTCCTTATTCAAATTCCTTTGAGAAGTACAATTTAATATATCAAAATTATCTGGATCTCCTCCTCCTGGGGCATATGCATGTCTTATAAATATTAACTTGCCACCTTCACTTAATACATTCTGTAAATCATCATTTGAATTAGCTGTTAACGATGTATTAAAAGATATAAGTAAGAATGTAATAATTTTAAGTAACTTCATTGATGAACATTAAATTTAAAAAAATAAATAATTCAATAATTAAATGTAAAAAATGCCCTAGATTAATAAAATTTAGTAAAAAAATTTCAACTTTTAAAAGAAAACAAAATATGTCTGAAGTTTATTGGGGTAAACCAGTCACTGGGTTTGGAGATAGTAATGCAAAACTAATGATTATTGGTCTCGCACCTGCAGCACATGGTGGAACAAGAACTGGGAGAGCTTTTACAGGTGATAAGTCTGGTGACTTTCTGTTTAAATGTCTAAATAAAGTTGGCATTTCAAATTTACCTACCTCAACACATATAAAAGATGGACTAAAACTTAACAGAACCTATATCACTAATATCCTAAAATGTGTTCCACCTCACGATAAGCCTTTGAGTGCAGAGCTAGAAAATTGTTCAAATCATTTTGATAACGAAATTAAAAATTTAAAAAACTTAAAAGTTATAATAACATTAGGTAAAATTGCATTTGATAATTATATAAAGTTTTATAAGAGAAATTTTATAATTAGTAAAAAATTAATATTTAAGCATGGTGTAAAATATCACCTACCTGATGGCAAAATTTTACTACCCAGTTATCATCCAAGTCCACGAAATGTTAACACAAAAGTTATAGACACGCAAAAGATGATGAGCTTAATTAAAATGGCTAAGAAATATGCTAAACTTTGATGCTATCACAAAAATAAGGCTTAAAGTCTTGAAATAAATTTTTTGGTATTCTTATTGGTTTGTTATCATTATTAACAAAAACTAGATGCACTTTTGCTTCTACTATTATCTCTTCCCCTCTTGATATAAATTGATTCATAAAAAATGAAGTTTTTGCAATAGATTTAATAAAAGATCTAATGGTTAACTCATCTTCCAAGTAAGCTGATTTTTTATAATCAATATTACAAGATTTAACTATAATTAGTGCTTCAAAATCATCTTTTATCTTTTTATTACTAAAGCCTAGAGTTGTTAGGGCTTCAGTTCGTGCTCTTTCAAGAAAATTTAAATAATTTGCATAGTAAACAACACCACCAGCATCAGTATCTTCATAATAAACTTTTAACTTGTGAAAAAAATTTTCATGCATACTTTTATATTATCAAAAAAAAGACTATTTAACACTAAACTAAGATATAATATTTTTAATGAAAGTTTATCTAATTTGGTTAACAGGTGTAACCACTTGGAATTTTGCCGTACCAAATGCAACACCCCTAGAAGATGTTTTAGTAGCTATACTTTTGTCATTTTTAAGTATTGGACTTAAAAAAATTCTTAAATAGTTCTTTATTCTGCCGAAAAATAGATATCCTGATAATAGGATATGGCCTTTAATTTTGAGTTATCTGTATCAGTCATTATAGCGACACCTGAAATATCTGAAACCTCTATCCCATGTAACACTAAAAAATCTTTTTTTACATTAGCTTTAACAGTCACCCAGGTATTGAGGTTATTTTTTGTTGAAGATAAAACATAATCAATTGATTTTTTTGTGTATGGGCTAGGCCAGTTTTTTCCAATATCATTATTGCTAGAAAACACATAGTTTATTGCTCTATTTGATAAGGGTGTAGATCCAGTTTTCTTTATAACAAATACTCTAGCAGCATAATCATGCCCTTTTTTAGTATTTTCAACTATACCCGACAAATCTTTTTCAACTTTCCAGGTAATATTAATAAAAGGTGTTTTTGATAAATCGATTTTAATCTCCTTGCCTAAACCTGAACCTTTGCCTTCGGCTTCTGCTTTAATAAAATTGCCCTTTTCATTTGAGCTTAGGCTCCATGTTGTTTCACCCTTGACTTTTTTTACCTTTAATGTTTTAAATTCTTTTTCAGTAAAATCAAAAACGTTAATCTTTTCAGCAATAACAACACTTGAGAACATAAGAGAAGTGCAAAATATTGTTAGAAAAATTTTTTTCATAGAAATCTTATATATCTAATATTTATTAAAACAATATTTGAACATACTTTAAACATTCTAAGATCAATATTGAGTATTAAAAAATAGATATGAAATCAATTTCTATATTTGTTCTCTTAATTTATTGGTCAATAATCTTGCTGGCACCTGTTATCTCTAAAGAGAATAGAACTGATAGAAATGAGTTAAAACTTAAAATAGCAGCTAATAAGTAGATCTACCGCCACTAATATCAAAAACGGCAGCTGTAGAAAATGAGTTTTCCTCAGATGAAAGCCAACAAATTAATGAAGTAAACTCTTCTATTTCTAAAAATCTGCCTCTAGGTACTTTTGACAACATTCTAGCTACATGTTCTTTTGACATCTGGTTTAAAATTCTAGTTTTAGCTCCTGCTGGAGTAACAGCATTAACAGCAATATTTTTATCTGCTAATTCTTTTCCTAATGATTTAGTTAGTCCAATAGCACCTGCTTTAGCAGAGCTATAGGCGCTTGCATTGGCATTTCCATCTTTTCCCGCGACAGAGGCAACATTAACAATTCTACCATAATTATTTTTGATCATATAAGGCACCACACACTTACAACAGTTAAATGTACCCATTAAGTTAATTTGAACAATTGCATTCCACTCATCAACATCATAATCCCAAAGTGATGATGTTGAGCCAGTAATTCCTGCATTGTTAATTAAAATATCAATATTTGAAGATTTTGCTATCTCTTCTACGGTTTCTTGAACATTTTTAAAATTAGACACATCAACAATATTGTATGAAAGATTTGGGTTTCCCATAGCTTTAAGGGCTTTTTCTAATTCATCTTCATCAATATCCCAAATAATAACTTTTGCACCAGATTTTAAAAAACGTTTAGCAATATCTAAACCAAAACCTTGGGCACCACCTGTAATAATGGCTGTTTTGTTTTTTAAATCAAATTGATGCATAAAATTATTTACTGGCCAACAGGTAGTAAGTCAATGAAGAGATGAAGGCTCCTATCATCCAGGAATAGGAATGAAAATTTATTAAGCTTACATTCCAAATTGTTGCAGAAGCAAAAATAAAACCTAAAACTACCGAATAGATAGCTTTGATATGCCAACCATTAGAGTAAAAATATAAATCTTTTCTTTCTGAAGAAAAAATATCTTTATTATTCAAATTAGTTTTTTTAACTAGATAATAATCAACAACCATAACACCAACTAAAGGTCCAAAAAATGCACCGATTGTATCAACAAACTTTAAAATTCCAATTTGACTTAACAAAGATAACCAAAAAATACCAATAATAAAACCCAAAAAAGCAATGATAATTGCTGAGCTTTTTAAACTAAGCTTCGTTGGCATAAGATTTAATAATGTATTTTGCGTTGGCACATAATTTGCAATTAAATTTGTTGATGCAGATGAAAAAATTATAAAAAATAAAACTAGTACAGTTAATTCTGTATTATCAATTTTTCCAATTATATCAGTTGGGTTAGTTAAAATTCTTTCCATGTTTTCTAAATTTTTATTTAAGAAAATATCTGCACCAATAACAATAAAAACAGCAAAAAAAGAGAAAAATAGTAAGTTTAGAATTAAACTTAAATTTCCTTTTTTTAATTCATTTTCATTTTTTACATATCTACTAAAATCACCATAATTTACAATTACGATTGAGAAGTATGCAAAAATAGTGCCCACAACTGTAATTAACGGGGCTATATTGTTTTTATCAAAAAGATTATTGATTGAAAAAATATCCACAAATGCTGCTGAAACAACTTTAACGTCATAAAGAAATACCACTAGAAAGAATATCAGCATTCCTAGATATACTGTTATCGCTGAAAACTTTATAATAGACCTATTGAATTGATGACTTTTACTAAATAAAAAAGCCTGCAAAATAATGGTAAAGACAAATGACGCCCAATCAATAATGTTTAACCCTAAAAGAAAAATTAAAAAAATATCATGATCTAAAAATGCACTATCAAAAGAAAAAATAGAAATTCTTATTAAAAAACTAAATAACCTAGATAAAAAATAAGTTTGAATACCAAACATGAAGATGCCAACTAAACCTCTAAAGAGAGCAATATATTTTGCTCCTTTTATTCCTAAAGAACTTCTGAGAATTACTGAAAAAGGCAGGCCATACTTTTGTGATGGTTTTCCAATAAGGTTAGCTAAAAAACAAACAAGCGTAGAAGCTATCAGTGAGCCAAATAAAACAACAAAAACATTTAACTCATAAACTAGATAAAGAGACGCTATTAAAGAAAATCCAATTACGCTTTGAATGTTGTTTCCCCAAAAAAAGAATAAGTCTTTCCAGTCCCAATTTTTATCATTGGGATTAACTGAAACTAATTCCCAATTAATTAAACTATTTTTTAATTTATTTTGATTCACTCTCTAGATAATAAACTAATAAAATTTACTGTCCATAAAGATAGGCTGGAAGCCATAAAGCAATCTGTGGAAATACTATAATTAAAATTAAACCAATAACCTGGATAACCATAAACTGCATCATTCCATGATATATATCTTTAAGATCCCATTCTGGAACTACACCTTTTAAAAAATAAGCTGATAAAGCTACAGGTGGTGAGAGCCAGGCTGTCTGGAGATTTACTGCAACAAGGATTGCAAACCATGTTAAATTAAAACCAAGTGCCTCAACTAGTGGCAGTATAATTGGCACTATAATCATAACAATTGGTACCCACTCTAAAGGCCATCCTAAAAGGAAAATCATAACCATAATCATTCCAAGAATTAAGTATCTATTCATCTCTAAACCTAGCAAGAAATCAGTTAGTAACATAGGTGTTCCTAATCTAGAAAATACAGCTCCAAAGAAGTTTGATGCTGCAACAAGAACCATTATTAATGCAGAAATTTCTAAAGTTTTGACTAGAGCTTCTTGTAATCTTCTAAATGTTAACTTTCTATAAGCTAGAGCTAATAATAAAGAACCCATTGCACCACAACCAGCTGCCTCTGTTGGTGTGGCAAAACCAAATAAAATACTTCCGAGTGAAGCAAAAACTAATGCTGCTGGTGGAACTAAACCAATAAAAAACTCCTTCCAAACAGCTAACATACTTGTTGCTCTTAATTCAACAGGTAGAACTGGTCCTAAACTTGGATCTATCCAACATCTAATTGTTGTATAAGCAGCATAAAGTGTTGCTAATAATATTCCCGGAATAATTGCTGCAGCAAATAAATCTGTAACTGGTATTTCCATTATTGGTCCCATTACAACAAGCATAATGCTTGGAGGAATTAAAATACCTAAAGTTCCACCAGCTGTAATAGTTCCAGCTGCTAATCGAACATTGTAACCAGATTTGTTCATAGATTTAGCTGCCATTATTCCTAAAATTGTTACTGATGCTCCAACGATTCCTGTTGCTGCTGCAAAAATAACTGAAACAAATAGTACTGCGTAATATAAAGAGCCTCTTACTTTAGCTAACATTAATTGAAATGCTGAAAATAATCTCTCCATTAATCCAGCTTGTTCCATCATTATTCCCATAAAGACAAAGAGTGGGACAGCAGCAAGAGTTTGTTCAGTCATGACCATTGAAAACTGTAAGGTCATTAAATAAAATACCAATTTACCAAACCCTAAATAACCAAAGAAAAAACCAAGGAATATTAAAGTAAATGAAATTGGAAAGCCTACAAATATAGAAAAAAGCATTACACCTATGAGGATAAAACCTAAAATAGCTGGATCCATAAACTCTGCTAACATTATTCCTCTCCTCCTGGCCATACACCTCTAGTAGCGGCCCAATAACTTTTAAATAATTCTGATACACCCTGAACGAGTAAAAATACTATTCCTAACCATAAAGATGATTTTATTGGCCACATATATGGCATCCAAGCAGTGTCCATTCCTCTTTCACCTCTCATGATAGATTCCTGAACAAACCCAGTTGTCATATATAGAAATACAATTAGCCCTGGGAAATAAAACAATAAGTATAACCAAAAATCTACCCTACCTTGTGTTGTAGTTTTAAAATTTCTATATAAAAAATCTGCCCTTATATGAACGCCTTTTGATAAAGCATAACCTGCACCTAGCATAAATAATGCACCATAAAAAAATCTACTCATATCGTACACCCACATCGTTGGAGCATTAAAAAGTTTTCTAGCCAAAACTTCGTAAACCATTGCAAATATTAAGGGTATGATAATCCAACAAACCACGTTGCCGATACACTTGTTGGCAAAATCAATTTTTGTAATAGTTAATGCCATCCATCTAGGCATGTCATTAGGCATCGGACCTGAACCACCACGTCTTTCAGCAATCATTTCATCTGAAGTATCAAGTTTCATAGACTTGATTTCTTCTTTAGGTTTTTGTGAATTATGATTTCTTGGCATATATAAATTCTGTAAAAAAAAACTAAAGCGGACAGTTAAGTCCGCTTCAGTTGTGATTATTTTTATCTAAATACTACTTTAATGTTTCTGCGTGAGCCATTCCTAGCTTAGCATTTGACATTTGAGATCCAGACCAAAAAGGTACAGCTATGTCAGCAAAGTCTTTTTGGGACTGCCATACTTTAGCAAAGAATGGGTTCTTAGCCGCATTTTTTTCTAAAGCTGCTTTTGCTGCAGCCATATACGCTGGGAAATAGTCAGCAGGAGTATCATGTAAGATAACACCATGCTCCGTAGTCAACGTATGTAGAGCTTTTCCATTTTCGTATATTCTGTAACTCATTGATTTTGATAAAGATGCATTTGCAGCAACTTCTAAAGCTTTTTTCTCTAAAGCAGACATCTTTTTGTATTTAGAGCCTGTAATATAGAAATCAGCATTTACTACTACTTGGTGAAGACCTTGTAGGTAGTAATGTTTTAGAACTTTC
>Ga0209709_10001014_pt1 | contig 26403 bp, 22 predicted proteins | sample ArcticOcean_MG_C_2_FD_187435 | JGI IMG/M metagenome (GOLD analysis project Ga0209709, IMG submission 187435) | Marine microbial communities from western Arctic Ocean - ArcticOcean_MG_CB4_136 (SPAdes) (version 2) | ecosystem: Environmental > Aquatic > Marine > Oceanic | place: Arctic Ocean...
CAATGAAATTAAGTTCTGGTTCAGAAAAACTATATTTTTTAGGTTTTAATATAAAATCAAAATTTGAATCTTCATTAAAAAAAAGATTTGAGTAAAAATTATTGATCGTGTTTTTTTGATTTTCTGCAAAGCTGTTTTTTCGTTTTAAATCCTTTTTATTTTTTTCTTTTATTGATTCAGGGTCAATAGTATCAACTTCCTTTAAGCCGTTGAGTTCAAGATCAAAGCCAAAGAGCCCAGATTTAATTTTAAAATATGAATCTGACTTAATATTTTCTTTAAGAGATAATTCGAGCTTATCATTTAGAGATTCTAATAATTCATCTCCTTTGTTATATGTTTCTCTAGCTTTAATTAAATTAATTTTCTGGTTATCTTCTTCAATATTTCCAAACTGGTAACACAATACTTCTAAAGCAGAATTATTTTCTTTGGAAAGGTTATTAGAAATACTGTCAAGAAGTGAAATATTTATTTCTTTAATTGAGGACTTAAATTTACTTATGTTAAATCTTTGTGTATTTGAATTAGATCTCTTGCTTAAAAAAACTTTGTTTTTAGTGAGTCCGCTTTCATAGTTATTTTCAATATTTCTGATTACCTCTTGAATTATTTCTTTTGATGTTAATCTTTTATTAGTGAGAATTACATTAGACAACACGACAGGTTTTGGGAGTAAAAAAATAATACTGTCCTTAAATTCATTTAATGCAAATGAAACTTTTTGATACCCAATTGATGAGACAAATAAAGAATCTTGATTAAATAGCTGATTTTTAATTAATTCAAACATACCGTCTTCATCTGAAATTACTCCCTTATTATTTGGAAAAGACACCGTTGAAAAAGGAATGGGAAATAAAGTAAGTGAGTCTTGTATCTGTATACTTACTGATTGGGCATTAAGATGGTTTGCTGCCAGAAATATTAAAAGTATTCTTAATTTTTTCATATTAATTATAGTGGAGTAAATATACTTTTTTTAAAAACTTAATAAAAAATTTCTTACTTAAAAAATGTGTTTTCAGAAGTGATTTTAACTACTTTTAGATATTATTAATTTTGCTATATTCATTAAAAATTTAAACTACTATTATATGCCTTTTACAAATGATGCCATCGTTTTTGGAATTTTAATGATTTCTCTTGGTTTTGTTTTTTTTACAGAATCAAAAACAACTGGGTTTTGGCATAAATTTTACAAGATTGTTCCTGGCTTACTTATGTGTTATTTTATTCCAGCAATATTTAATTCTTTAGGTATAATATCTTCTGAAGAATCTCAAACATATCACATAGCAAGTAGATACTTATTGCCTGCATCTTTAGTTTTAATGACTCTAAGTATTGATTTAAAAGCAATTTATAATCTTGGTTATAAAGCATTAATAATGTTTTTTACTGGTACAATTGGTATAATTATAGGAGGACCTTTAGCAATCATAACATTGTCATTATTTTTTCCTGAGTTGTTTAATGGAGCTGGCCCTGATGCAATATGGAGAGGTCTTTCTACACTTGCAGGGAGCTGGATTGGTGGAGGTGCAAACCAGGCTGCAATGTTAGAAATATTTGAGTATAATCCCCAAAAATATGGTGGAATGGTTTTAGTAGATATTATTGTTGCCAATATTTGGATGGCTATTATTCTATTCGGGATTGGTAAAAAAGATTCGATAAATAAATGGCTTAAAGCAGACACTACTGCTATAGAGGAATTGAAAGAAAAGGTTATTTTATTTGCAAATAACTCCAAAAGAATCCCTACACTAACTGATTATATGGTTTTGTTATCGGTTGCTTTTGGGACAGTCGGATTGTCTCATTTAGGAGCAGAAATAATTTCAGACTATTTAATAGCAAATTTTGAATCCGTTGCGGATAAATCCTCAGGATTATCCTCCTTTGGATCTAAATTCTTTTGGATGATAACTATTGCGACGTTTGTAGGGATTGGACTTTCTTTTACAAAGGCTAGAAATTATGAAGGAATCGGAGCTAGTAAAATTGGAAGTATATTTATATATATTCTTGTAGCTACAATAGGAATGAAAATGGATTTAGGGTCTATTTTGGATGAGCCAAAACTAATGTTAATTGGGGTTATATGGATGGCAATTCACGCTAGCTTATTAATCGTAACTGCAAAAATAATTAGAGCTCCTTATTTCTTTTTAGCCGTTGGTAGTCAAGCAAATGTCGGCGGTGCGGCATCTGCCCCGGTTGTAGCAGCTGCCTTTCACCCTTCACTTGCTACCGTTGGAGTTCTTTTAGCTGTTTTCGGATATGTTGTCGGTACCTATGGAGCAATGATTTGCACTTACTTAATGGAATACACTTCTAATTTATAAAATGGAAAAAAAAATAACTCACATTCATAGAAAAGAAAAAGGGCAGATAGTTATAGAAGGTCAAGTACATTTAACCGATGTAGATGGAAATGTAATTGAGCACGGAAATAGATTCACATTATGCGGTTGTTCAAAATCACAAAAGCTTCCTTTTTGTGATGGTTCACACAAAAATTTATAAATGGCAGAAACTAAAGAGGAAGAATTTTGGAATATCTTAACTCACTTTATTGGGCTAATTCTTAGTATAATAGGACTTCCAATTTTATTAGTCTATAATCAAAATTTTACGGATTACAGTCTAGAAGGAATTTTGTTTTTTGAGTTTGGTATGATTTGCCTTTATACAGCATCAACTTTATACCATTATACAACAAACCTGGAATTAAAGCGTAGGTTTAGAATTTTTGATCACGTAAGTATATTCTATTTAATCGCTGGATCTTACGCACCGATTTGTTTAATAACGTTATACAATAGCTCCGGGATTAAAATTTTTGTTGCAGTTCTTATAATTGCTTTAGTTGGAACTGTTTTTAAACTTTTTTTTACTGGTAAATTTGAAAAGTTATCTCTTGTACTTTATCTAGCAATGGGCTGGCTAGTTGTTTTAGATTTCAACAGTTTATTTAATTCTCTTGAGTTCAGCGCGATTGCTTTGCTTGTATTAAGTGGTTTGTTTTATTCTTTTGGGATTATTTTTTATAGACTTGAGAAAATGAAATATTCTCATGCTATATGGCATTTATTTGTTTTAGGTGGCACCACTACTCACTATTTTTTAGTATTATTTTTTATTATTTAATTTAAAAAATCGATTTTTCTGCAAAATAGAATTTACAAAAGGAGTGGGAGTTTAAAAATATTGCAAATCTGTAATATATATAATTTCCTTTTTTTTAGTTTTACCATTGAGTTTTTAACTCAAATCCAAGGTCTCTTAAAAAACACAACGATTTTAATAAAAAACATTATTAATAACAAGTAATATGTTAAATTTTTAAATTTTTATTAATTTTTTACAAATTTTATGCTATAATTAATAATAATACTAATGTTTTAAAAGTCATTTTTTTATAAATTAATATTGAGTTAACAGATTATATACATATATTGTAACCTTATAAAACTAACTAACTAATAATTATGAGAACAATTCTTAAAATTTTTATGATGTGTTTTTGTGTCATTTCATATGCACAAACCACAATTAACGGAAGTGTAACCGATCAAAACAGTCAGCCGCTTACTGGGGCTAATGTTATTGTAGATGGCACTTCTACTGGAGCAATGACTGATTTTGATGGAAACTATTCTTTCACAGTTAACTCAGAAGGTTCAGTAACAGTTACTGCAAGTATGATGGGTTTCAAATCATCATCTCAAAGTGCTGATTCATCTGGTACGCTTAATTTTTTGCTGGAAGATGGAACTTTTTTAGATGAAGTTGTTGTTTCGGCATCTAGAACTCCTCAAAGAATATTCGAATCACCCGTGACAATCGAAAGATTTGGTGTGAAAGAAATTGCTAATACTGCATCATCAGATTTTTATGATGGATTAGAAAACATGAAAGGGGTTGATATAAACGTAAACAGTTTAACATTTAAAGCAATTAATACTAGAGGTTTTGCAACATTTGCAAACACTAGGTTTGTACAACTTGTTGATGGAATGGATAACTCTGCTCCTGCATTAAATTTCCCTTTAGGAAATTTACTTGGGATGACAGAAACAGATGTATTAAGTGTTGAATTGCTACCTGGAGCATCTTCTGCTTTATATGGTGCAAATGCATTTAACGGTATACTTCTTATGACAAGTAAAAATCCTTTTGATTTTCAAGGTTTAAGTGGACAATACAAACAAGGAATAACTTCACAAGAAGCTGCTGGAGACAATACTTATAGAGATTTAAGTATTCGTTTTGGACATAAGTTTAGTGACAAGCTTGCTATAAAAGCAAACTTTGGATACTTACTTGGTACCGATTGGATAGCGGATAGTGAAGAAGATAAATTAGGTAGAGGCTTAACAAGAGCTGATTATGATCACGATGGTATTAATATATATGGTGATGAAGTTGCTACGGATTTAAATGGAGTAGCGCAATCAATGGCTAGTTTAGGTTTAATCCCTTCTGGTGCAGTAGCGCTTATTCCATCTCATATTGTGAGTAGAACTGGATATAGAGAAGTTGATTTAACTGACCATATTGCTGAAAGTAAAAAAGCAGATTGGGGTATATACTACAGACCTTTTGAAAATAATTTTGAAATTTCATACATAGGGAAATGGGGAACAGGTCAAACTGTTTATCAAGGAACTAACCGATATGGAATTGAAAACTTTACAATGAGTCAACATAAATTAGAAGTAAAGGACGATAATTTCTTCGTTAGAGGGTACATAACTGCAGATAATGCTGGTGATTCTTACGATATGAACTTTACTGCAATTAATATTAATAGAAGCTGGAGAGACGACACTACATGGTTTGGTACTTATGTTGGTGGTTTTCTTGGAGCAACATTAGGTGGAGCGACAGAAGCTCAAGCGCATGCCGTAGGTAGAGCTGGTGCTGATCAAGGAAGGTTACTTCCTGGAACTCCAGAATTTGATGCAGCATATGAAACTGTTATAAACAATCCTGATTTAACTACTGGGGCTAAATTCCAAGATGAATCAAAAGTATACCACAGTGACTGGAACTATAGTTTTACAAACCAAATAGAATGGGCTGATGTTCAAGTTGGTGGATCGTTTAGACAATATTCTCTAAACTCATCAGGATCAATATACACAGATTACGATGGACCTATAGATTATTCTGAAACTGGTGTTTATACTCAAGTTGTGAAAAATTTTATGGATGATAGAATGACATTAACTGCCGCTGCTAGATATGATAAAAATGAATTTTTTGACGGTCAAGTAACTCCAAGAGTTTCTTTATCTTACACAGCTGGTGAATATAAAAATCACAACTTTAGATTAGGATTTCAAACTGGATTTAGAAATCCATCAACACAAGATTTATTTATAGGTCTTGATGTTGGTAGAGCTAGATTACTTGGTTCTTCTCCTGCAAGTTTAGATAATTGGTCTAGAGATTACGGAGTAAGTACTAACGGACAAGCATTAGGCGTTCCTAGTTCAGTTACTTTAGATGGTAATAGTGCATTTAACAACTCTTATTCTGTTGCTTCACTTATTGCTTTTGGAGCAACTGGAAACCCTGCTTTGTTAGAAGCATCTGGAGTAGAAATGGTTAAACCTGAAGAGGTTAGATCAGTTGAGTTTGGATATAGAGGTAAATTATCTAGAACATTTTTAGTTGATTTAAGTGTGTACAAAAATGAGTATTCTAACTTTATTAACACTCAAGCAGTATTAACACCATATTATGGTTCTGTTGGAGATGGAGGATTATCTGTATTAGCAATGGTTAATGGAGATTATGAAACTTATAGTGTATACACAAACTCTGATGCAGAAATTAATTCTTGGGGTGGTGCGATAGGAGTATCTACTAAGATATTTAATGGTTTTGATTTAAGTGCAAACTATACTAAATCAATCTTAGATTTTGATGCAACTTTGAATCCTGATTTTGCTACTAACTGGAATACTCCAGAACATAAAGTTAAAGCACAATTTGGACATCCAAAACTTTTCAAAAACTTTGGTTTTAATGTTGCATGGAGATATAACAGTGAATTCTACTGGGAGGCAACTTTCGGTGAAGGAGCAGTTCCCGCGCAAAACGTATTTGACGCACAAATGAGTTTAACGTTACCGAAACTTAATACTGTACTAAAAGCCGGAGCTGCCAATCTTGGTGGTGACGAATACTTTACTGCATTCGGATCTGGTTTAATTGGTTCTCAGTATTACCTTTCTTTAACTATTAATAATCTGTAAATAATTAAATTATGAAAATTATAAATATTAAATATTTAATGCTGTCGATGACATTACTTGTCCTTACAGCTTGTATTGAAGACGACATCGATTCGCCTGCTTACAGTGACGTATATGTAGAAGTAACTTCAGGGTCTGCTGACTTTAGTAGCTATGTAGCTATGGGTGGTTCAATAACAGCTGGTGTAACTGATGGTTCATTATTTATGGCCGGACAAATGAACTCATATCCAAATATAATGGCTGGAGTTATGGCTCAATCTATTGAAAATACAGATTATGCTCCTTTTACTCAACCTTATGTTGATGATAATATTGGAGGAATTAATGTTGGTGGTCAAGAATTTTGGGGAGCAAGATTTTACTTTGATGGAGCTGGACCTGCACAAGTATCAGGAAGTCCAACTACGGAAGCTACGAATGTAGTGCCTGGACCATATTCAAACTTAGCCTTTCCATTTGCTTCTGCAATTAGTTACGTTGCACCTGGGGCTGGTAGTTTAGAAGCATTAGCTGTAGGACTTGCAAACCCTTGGTTTGTTAGAGCAGCATCCAGTAATAATGCTACGATGGTTGGAGATGCTCTTATGCAACAACCAACTTTTGTCACTTTTGAGCCTGGAAATGACTTTTTTAATTATGCTTTGACGGGTAGATTTGTTTCACCACTTGAACTAGAAGGCCCTACAGGCATGTTAGCTGGTGTTGTTGGAACATTACAAGCATTAAGTGCATCAGTTCCAAACGGAGTTATAACTAATTTACCAGACCCTACTAACACTGCAACATTTAATACTGTACCATGGAACCCGGTTCCTCTAGATGCAGCTACAGCTGGATTATTAAATGCACAGTTAGCAGCTCCTTATAATGGTGGTTTAGCAGCTGCGCAAGCATTTGGTTTAATTTCAGCAGAAGAAGCTGCATTGAGAACACTTAATGCAGTAGAAGGACAAAATGGACTTCTAATTGTTGATTTCGATTTAACAGACTTATCAGCTCTTGGATTACCAAGTTTTAGATTAACAAATGCAAATGATAAAGTTTCTTTATTATCTGCAGCATCTATTGGAGTAGTGCCTGATCCAAGTAATCCATTAGGTATTGTAGGAGTTACTATTGCTATGCCTGATAATGCGATATTAACAGCTACTGAAATTGATGATATTCAAACAAAACTTGCAACTGCAAATGCTGCTATTGCAGCAAGTGTTCCAAGTGGATGGGCACTGTTTGATTTACACGCACTATATAATGAAGTTGTAACAACAGGACTACAAGTAGATGAATATACCATGACTGGGGATTTAGTTTTTGGAGGTTTCTTTGGATTGGATGGAATGCATCCTACAGCTAGAGGTAATGCTGCAATTTCTAAAAGAATGATGGAAGCAATAGATGCTACATGGGGATCTAATCTTGCAGATTCTGGTTTAGAAATTGGAGATTTTCCAACTAATTATCCTGCTTCAATGTAGAAATATTTCAAATTAAATAATAAAAAAACCTGTAGATATTCTACAGGTTTTTTTATTTTAAAATAATTGGGAACTTTTACATATTTTTTGAAAAAATTATTGAATTTTTTTAGAGAAAAAATCTATCTTTGCAACTCGAAAGTAAATTATTAAATAAACACCTACAAAATGTCTACAATTACAGGAAAAATTTCGCAAATAGTTGGGCCAGTAATCGATGTGGAATTCGATGCTAGTAACGGATTACCTAAAATATATGATTCTTTAGAGATCAAAAAAAGTGATGGTACTTTACTAATATTAGAAGTTCAATCTCATATTGGGGAAAATACAGTAAGAACTATAGCAATGGATTCTTCCGATGGACTTAGTAGAGGTGTTGAGGTAACATCAACAAATTCTCCTATTCAAATGCCAATTGGCGATGATGTCTATGGTAGATTATTTAATGTAATTGGAGATCCAATTGATGGTTTAGGAGATTTACCTAAATCTGGAGATAACGGTCTTCCTATTCACAGGCAAGCACCAAGATTTGAAGATCTTTCTACCTCTACAGAAGTTTTGTTTACTGGAATTAAAGTAATTGACCTTATAGAGCCTTATGCTAAAGGTGGTAAAATTGGATTATTTGGAGGTGCAGGTGTTGGTAAAACAGTACTTATTCAAGAGCTAATTAATAACATTGCTAAAGGCCACGGTGGGCTTTCTGTTTTTGCAGGAGTTGGTGAAAGGACAAGAGAGGGTAATGATCTTCTTAGAGAAATGTTAGAATCAGGAATTATAAAATATGGAGATGATTTCATGCACTCAATGGAAGAAGGTGGATGGGATTTAAGTAAAGTAGATAAAAAGGTTATGAAAGAATCAAAAGCAACATTTGTTTTTGGTCAAATGAACGAACCTCCTGGAGCAAGAGCACGTGTGGCTTTATCAGGACTTACTATTGCTGAATATTTCCGTGATGGTGCTGGAGAAGGGCAAGGGAAAGATGTTTTGTTTTTCGTAGATAATATTTTTAGATTTACTCAAGCTGGATCAGAAGTTTCTGCATTACTAGGTAGAATGCCGTCAGCGGTAGGTTACCAACCAACATTAGCTTCAGAGATGGGTGCAATGCAAGAAAGAATTACTTCTACTAAGAATGGATCGATTACTTCAGTACAGGCCGTTTACGTTCCTGCAGATGATTTAACAGATCCTGCACCAGCAACAACATTTGCACACTTGGATGCAACAACTGTACTTTCTAGAAAAATTGCTGAATTAGGTATTTATCCTGCAGTTGATCCATTGGATTCAACTTCAAGAATTCTTTCAGCAGACATACTTGGTGATGATCATTATAATTGTGCGCAAAAAGTAAAAGAATTATTACAAAGATATAAAGAGCTTCAAGATATTATAGCTATTCTAGGAATGGAAGAGTTATCCGAAGAAGATAAAATGGCAGTTGGTAGAGCTCGTAGAGTGCAAAGATTTTTATCACAACCTTTCCACGTTGCCGAACAGTTCACAGGTATTCCTGGAGTTTTAGTTGATATTAAAGAAACTATTAAAGGTTTTAATATGATTATGGATGGTGAGTTAGATCATCTCCCTGAAGCTGCATTCAACTTAAAAGGAAGTATTGAAGAAGCTATTGAGTCTGGAGAAAAAATGTTAGCAGAAGCGTAAATTATAAATCTAGTTTGAATGTATTTAGAAATTATATCCCCAGAGTTTACATTATTTAGTGGAGAAGTTACTTCGGTAACTGTACCAGGTGTTGATGGTGAATTTGAAATGTTAAATAACCACGCTTCAATTGTTTCTACTTTAAAAGAAGGGTTTATCAAGATTTATGGCGACATAACAATAGAGGAAAATCTAAAAGATAAATTTCAAAACGGTCCTGAAAAAGGAACTTTCCTTTCTATTAGTTCTGGTACTGTAGAGCTTAAAGAAAATAAAATCATTGCTTTAATAGATTAAATTCTAATTAAACCTTTTTTATCACATTCGTCACTATTCCCCAAATAACAAACTCGTTATCATCTGTTATTTCTATAGCTTTAAACTCTGAATTTTCTGGCTGCAACCATAACTTGCCATTTTTTATTAAAAGTCTTTTTACTGTAAATTCTCCGTCAATAAAACAAACAGCAATTTTATTGTTTTCGGGTTCTATACTTCTATCAATTACTAATAAATCGTTGTCGTCTAGTCCTGCTCCTATCATAGATTGACCACTAACTCTTGCGAAAAAAGTAGCTTCTTTATTTTTCACTAACTCACTATCTAAGCTAATTCTATTTTGTTTAAAATCATCTGCTGGAGATGGGAATCCAGCTGCAATTCCTGAATTGATAATTATTGTTCCCTCTCCTGAATTAGGTTTTGGAATAAAAAAATGAAGAGCTTTAGAGTTTGTTGTCATTATTTTACTTTAATTATATCTTGTATGTTAGTGGTGTAGTTTGGAGACAAATAATCTTGTTTCATTTTCCAGGTTTTTTTTAAATCTTGATTAGCAAGTTTTATTTTATCACTAAACTTATAATTTATTTTGTCAATAGCATTCATAAGCGGTTGATGATTGGAATTTTCCCAGTCAAATATATTTAATTGATAGTTGTTAGAAGGCACCAGTCCAGTAAGTATAATTCCTGCCTTCTTATATGCAATTCCTTTCTTAAACACGCTCTCAATAGCTTTTATGGCATGATTACTGAGCACTAGAGAGGAATTTGTTGGATACGGCAAGCTAATTACTTTAGTTGCATAATGTTGTTTTAAATCTTCTCTGAAATAATTACTCCTAAGTATAACGATGATCATATGACAATGAGATTTTTGTCGTCGTAATTTTTCCCCTGAAACAAAAGAAAAAGTAGAAATACGCTCTTTAATACTATCAATATCAAATAGTGGTTTTTCAAAAGTTCTTGTAGTTGCAATAGATTTTTTTGATTTTTGAACTTCTAAATTAAGGGTGGGGATCCCTAATAAATCTCTTTGTAGTCTAGATTCCACAACGGACATATTGGACTTAACCCAGCTCTCTGAAAGTTGAGTGAAGTCATATGCATTTTTACAGCCTTTTATTACTAGTCTATTACTGAGCTTACTGCCTATACCCCAAATATCTTTTATTTTTGTCCACTTTAAAGCGTTTACTCTTTTAATTTCGGAGTCAATAACGTAAACCCCGTTAGTCTCAGTGGGATATTTTCTAGCAATTTTATTAGCGACTTTAGATAATGCTTTTGTAGGTGCAATACCTACGCATGTTGGTATTCCTGTCCATTTTAAAATTCTATCTTTAATTATGATGCCATAGTTGGTTAAATCATAATTCTCAAAGCCATCTAACTTTAGAAAAGACTCATCTATACTATAAACCTGAATATCCGGTGTAAACTGTTTAAGTATTGACATAACTCTACTACTCATGTCCCCATATAAGGAATAGTTTGAGGAAAGGATTTGTACGTTATGTGCAGTCAAAAGTTTTCTATACTTAAAAATAGGAGCTCCCATTGGTATTCCTAATTCTTTAGCTTCATCACTTCTAGAGATAATACATCCATCGTTATTGGATAAAATCACCATCGGTTTTTGCTGAAGGCTTGGATTAAAAACACGCTCACAAGAAGCATAAAAGTTATTACAATCGACAAGTGCAAACATGAAATAAATATAATGTTTGAAACAAAACATATGCGGACATTATGCATTTATTATTAACAAAATATAGAGTTTAAAAAGTAATTGATTAGTTTTGAGCAAATTAAAAAATGAAGATGAAAAATATAGCATCACTAGTCTTACTAATTGTCATAAACTCTATAGCTCATTCACAGGAAAGACAAATAGATCTTAAAGAAGTAACTGTTGTATCTTCTCCTAGAATTGAGTTACCATTTTCTGAAAATTCAAGAACTATACAAGTTATTTCAAAAGAAGAAATTATTGAAAGTCCAGCAAATAATGTAGCTGAATTATTACAGAAGGTTGCGGGAATAGACATAAGAAGAAGAGGGGTTTCAGGTATGCAAGCAGACTTATATATTAGAGGGGGAGGGTTTGATCAAACATTACTTTTAATAGATGGTATTAAGGTAGAGGATGCTCAAACGGGGCACCATACAATGAACATGGCATTGCCAATTGAAGTAATAGAAAGAATAGAGATCATAAAAGGATCAGCATCTAGGATATACGGACAAAATGCTTTCACTGGAGCTATAAATATTATAACCTCTAAGTCGATAGAAAATATAGTGTCATTAAATATAGAGTCTGGTTCGTACGAACAAAAAAATGCATCTGTTACAATTAGTAGAAAGTATGATGATCAGTCCATACTTCTTCATTACTCCAATAATAGCTCCGATGGACATAAGTACAATACTGATTATAAAAATGAAAACTATTTTCTAAAAAATAGCTTTGAAATAAAAGGGCTGCCAATTGATATGGTATCTTCTTTTAACGAAAGGAAATTTGGTGCAAATGGATTTTATGCAAGTCCTGAAGCTATTGATCAATATGAAGAAACGCAAGCAAGCTTGCTGGGTTTTTCTACGAAAATAATTAGCAACAATTTTATTATTAAGCCTAAATTATATTGGAAAAGAAATCAAGATATGTATGTGTATTTAAGGGATAACCCTTCTGTGTATAGAAACTTACATATTTCAAATAAAATAGGAGCAGAATTAAATGGATCGTATGAATCAAATAACGGGATAACGGGGTTTGGAGTTGATATATCATCGGTTAAATTATCAAGTAATAATCTAGGGGAGAGAAAAAGAACAATGGTTAATTTGTTTTTAGAACATCAAATGAAATTTGCTGAAAATAAAATTGATGTAACTCCTGGAGTTGCTTTTAGTTATTTTTCTGACGTATCAACAAATCAAAATTATCAAAATAATTTTTTCCGAAACTTTTTTATGTATCCTGGAATTGATATAGGCTATGTGCTAAACGATGATATTAAATTATATAGCAATGTTGGTTACACTTATAGAGTTCCAACATACACTGATTTATTTTATGCTAGCCCGACAACAATTGGCAATGAAAATTTAAAGCCAGAAAAGGCTTTTACTAAAGAAATAGGGCTTGATTATACTAAAGATAATTTTAACTTCATATTTACACTTTACAATAGAGATGCGTCCGATGTAATAGACTATGTAAAAAATGTGGAATCTGCCCCATGGGAAGCATTTAATATAAGAGAAATAAATACAAAAGGATATGAATTAGGCTTAACCTATAATTTCTATGTTGCTACTTCTTTAAACCATAGCGTAAAAATAAGCTATAGTAATATTAAAGATGACTTAAAACAGACTGATTTTAATTTCTCTAGATACTCTCTTAATTCTTTAAAAAATCACTTAACAACTTCGTATTCATTTGAAATAAAAAAGAATTTAAAAAGTTCAATTGTATATAAATATGCAGAAAGAAATTTTGGAGATGACTACTCTGTAATGGACTTTAAAGTCAGTTATACTTTGAAGAAGTATAAACTATACATCACGGGTAATAATTTATTTGATACAATTTACAGTGAAACTAACCTAGTTGAAATGCCAGGTAGAAATGTTCTTGTAGGGCTTAATGTTAAGTTTTAAAAAGCTCATTAACCTTTTTAAAAATTAAATCTGTCTCCCATCCTCTATATTGTAAATAAGTAACAAACTTTTTTTTTCTATTTAAGCTGGTATCATTGTTTAGGTTATCGAATTTTTTTAATGCAATTTCATCCAAAGTATCCATATAGTCATTATCACTAATTTGACCAATTGCATTATTGATAAGAATAGAAGTTATGTTTCTTTGAAACAATTCATTTCTAAGCTTTATCCTTCCCCATCTTTTTATTCTAAACTTTCCTCGAACAAAACTAAAAACAAAACGCTCTTCATTTAAAAAATCATCTTTAATTAACTCTACTATAACATTATCGTGAAGGCTATATGGTATTTTCATTAACTTCATTTTATCAACAACATCTTTATGACACCTGTCTTGATAAACACAGTATCTCTGTAGTTTTTTTACAATATCAGATTGCTTAAATAAGTTACTCATAAGCTATAGCTATAAGCGATAATTTATAGAAAAAATGAGGTTTGTCGCAGGTGCAGAAATCCCTGAAGAGTATGGTCGATACAACTTGTTAGATATATTCTCTAAAGATACTGTGAAAAGAAAGTTTTCATCAAGCTCATATAAAGCTCTTAGGTTTAAAGTATGCCAAGCGGGTGAATATGGATTTCCATTATTATCTAAGGCATATAAGTATGGTTTATCTCTTTCAGAACTAGACAACTTAGAAAATGGTAATTCTGAATTATAATTAAAAAATAAATCAATTTTAGTTTTCAATTTTGAATAAATAAAATGAGCATTTCCAAAGTGCGGAGATACATGCCTCACTGACATGCTTGAATCGCCATCTAGATCTTTCTGCTCTCCATTTATATAATTATATTGAGTTTTAAAGTTAAAGTTTTCTGAGATGTTTATTTTAAGGCCTGTTTCAAATCCATAAATCCAAGATTTTGAACTGTTTTGAATAGCGTAAATATCACTTAATTCATCATTATAAATAATTTCGTCAATGATTACAGAACTGTTAGGCTCATCTCCTTCAATATATAAGCTAGATGGACTTCTAATCATGCTGTTATACAAATGAGTATAATAAGCTGCAAAATCAAAATTAATTCTTGAGTTAACTTTTATCAAACTTCCAAGTTCTAGACCAAAAGATTTTTCTGGTTTTAAATCTGGGTTAGGAATAACAACAATTCCTGGAGCAGAATCAAATATTTTGCCTATATCATCAATATTTGGAGCTCTAAATGCTGTGGTGATATTAAATTTCCATTGAAAAGTATTGTTTTGAATCCAGCTTATACCAATGGCGCCTGTTAATGCTCCTGTATTAAGATTGGCATCTGAGAACGGGAAATTATAAAATGAGTTATTATCTGTTAAATCAGCCTTAATTATTATATGACTATACCTTAACCCATACTGAAAAGTTAACTCTTTACTAGGTCTATACTTATAGCTTAAATAACTAGCTATTGATTGCCATGTTGAACCGTCTGGATATCTTGTGGCTAATAGTGAAGAATTATTATCTATCAAGTTTTTAGAAAACGCATTGGAGTTAACCTTATTATTTAAATACTCTAGCCCATACGAAAAATAAGATTTCTCATCATAAGATTTTTCAAAATCTAAATTCAATGAAAATATATTTACTTGTTCTTTAAATTGTTTTTGCTCATCTGAATTAATTTTTCTACTGAATCGACTTTCGTTAAACTTTTGATAAGCAGTTGTTAAAATTAATTTATCATAGAGTGGAGAATTTAAACTCTCTTTTTTAATTCTAGAATTAATCATCAACCATTTTTGTGGCCCATAATACCATTCACCATAATGAAGCTCATTAGTATCATTGTTATATCTGATTAACCGATCGTACCTTGGTATATTAGATGTTGAGGAATAATGAACTCCTAAGTCATATTCTACATTTTCTGTTTTTAATAGAAATTTTTGCATAAAATTAAATTGAGAGTACCCAGTATTTTTTTGGATTCTTGGATCTGAATTACTGATTATTACATCTTCCCCATTCACCTGCTCAACATATTCAGGTCTGAGGTAATCCGATGGCCCATTACTTCCCATTTTAAGATCATCAAAATCAGAAATACTAAAACTAGTAAGGCTAGCAAAATTTTTCATTCCAATATTAAAATCTAAATGGCCGGTTTTCTCGTTATTTGCACTTGAGCTTCTAGAGATTAAGTTTGATTTAAAATATATTGAATCTGAATCTGAAAGTTTTGGAGATTTAGTTTGAAAATTCATAGCCCCCCCAATTGCATCACTACCATAAATAACAGAGCTAGAGCCTAATACAATTTCAGTATTTTGTATATTAAATGGGTCTATTGAAATTACATTTTGAATATTTCCTCCTCTAAAAATCGCATTATTCAGTCTTACACCATCAACTGAAAGAGTAAGCCTATTAGTGGAAAAACCTCTAATCATAGGACTACCACCACCTAATTGACTTTTTTGAATATATACATTACCACTTGTGCTAAGTAAGTCAGCGCTAGTTTGTGGATTACTTAATACTATATCTTCAGATGAAATGAATATCACTCTTTGAGAGATTTCTTTAAGATTTTGTGTGAATTTAGATGCAGAAATAACAATTTCGTCTAATGATTTTAGATCAGAAGTAAGAAGAATATCATTTTTAAAATTACTATCGTATAAAACTGAAAAATCAATATATGACACATGGGTAATGAAAATTAATTCATTCTTGTTAAGTCCATTTAGTGATAGCTTTCCATCAATATCAGAAGATATTTGATTTATAATATTATTTGAAACGTCTTTTTGATAAATTACAACACCAGAGATTGAATCCTTTGTAAAAGAATCAATAACAAATATATCTTGTGAGAATACATTTATAAAAAAAAGGGAAACTATTACGTTTAAAATAAGCTTCATTAATCAGCGAAAATTTGGTTTAACACTTTTAAAGATTTTGGATCTTTAAATCCATCAACATGCAATTTAAAATAAATTAAAATATTTTTTAGTATATCTTTTTTGTTTATTTTATCTATAAATGGCAACTTGTTACTATCAAATTTTATGCCTAAAATCGTTTTAAACAAAACTAGGCTACTACCTTGTATCAAATACTGACTATTTTTTGATGTTTCAAACAAGCCTTCCTCTAAATTAAAATAATTATAGTTCATGTTTGTGCAATCTGGATAGAAGCCTAAATAATGTGTTATTTTCATTAAAAAAATCAAATAAAAAGTTGAACTATCCTCTGATTTATCATACCAAATAAGAGATTTTTCAATAAAATCGAATAAGTCCATATCTTTAGTTTCAATATGTATAATATTAGATAAGATTTCAGATAAAAACATAACAACTGAGCTCTTATAAATATTAGTGTGTAAGGATGTGAAATTATAGCTGACTTTTAAATCTTTAATATATTGAATATGTCTGTTCGGATTGTAATTAGATTCTAAATCAAGAATATTCAATAATTGAAAAAAAGCGAATTTATTTTTGCTTTTTTTTGAAGTAGAAATATTCTTAATCATGTATGAAACCACCCCTAAATCTCTTGTTAAACACTTAACAATTAGATCATTATCTTTATAACGAACTTTGGACAAAATAATAGCGGAAGTTGATATTATCATTATCTAATTATCATGATTTTTAAAACTTTGGTTTCATAACTGTCTAAATCTGAAAGCATAACAATATAAACGCCAGAAGAAACACTGCGGTTAGCTAAATTTTTGCCATTCCAATAGGCAATCCCTCCATCAACTTCTAAATTAAATCCATTATACCTATTATTAGTATTGGAATTAGCTTCAGCAACTAAATTTCCAGAGATATCTGTAATTTTAATGTTGATATTATCGGTGATTCCATCAATTTTTATTTTTTCAACATCCATATTAAAAGAGGGTCTAACAGGATTAGGATAAACATACGAGTCTTGAAGTGTAGAACTTGTAGATGAGCCGCCTGAATCAAATGATACTAAACCTCTATCAGTTCCAATAAATACTAAACCATTAACAAAATCTAGCGCTATATCATTAATGTTATTTGATGGCAATGGAGAATTATTTTTAGTGAAATGATAAATTGTTTGTTGACCATTTTGAGAAAAGTAAAAAATACCAGATCCTATCGTTCCTACCCACTTATTATTTGATCCATCTACTTTAATATCAGATATAAATTGCTGTTCTAAAAGTTCTTTATAAATTCCATCCTCTTCAATAACTATTTGTTGTGTTGAGGGGTTAGTATTAAAAAAATTAGAGGTGTTATATAAAACCCTAAGCCCTTTAATTGTTCCAATCCAAAGATGATTGTTATTATCAATAGCTAAGCTTTTTACATAAGGGGATGGCAAGTTTCCTGTATCATTATCATTCAATTTTTTAATTAGGGGGTTCCCTCCATTTTCATTAAAGCCTATTAGCCCTGAATTTACTCCTCCAATCCATTTTGTACCATTTGCACCTACAACTATATCGCTAAACCCTAATTCGTCATCATAACCGTCTGGTATAATTTGAGTGAAATCATAACTAGACCACTGATTAGTGTCTAAATTGTATGACTTTAAAGGCTTATCAATTCTAGAATTCATTAACCATAGGGTTCCTGAATTATCAAAAACACTACCAGAAATACGCACACTATTATAATTTATATCAGAAGAAGATAATGACTCTAGGCTACTATTGGATTCATTATATAGACTTAAGGACTCTTCTGAAAGCTCTAATAAACCACCATGATATGAACTAAAAAAAACGTTATTAAGATTAAATGGATTGATTGAAATGTTATTTAAATTTACTGCATTTTCGGGGATGCTATCATAGGTAATGTTATTCCAATTATTGTCAATTAAACTACTGATTCCTTTTCTGCTGAGTGGATACGGATTGAATGTATATGTATAGTCTCCAAACGTAGTCCATAGTTTTCCATAAAAAGAACTAATTGAAAAAATATTATTGTAAAGCGGACCATCAGGGAATATAGAATAATACTGTTGAATATTATTAATATTAATTTTTAGTAAACCTTTCCCAGATGTCGCTATATAAACATTATTATTATAGACTACGGAACTATTAAATGACACATTATAAATATTACTATTAATAGAGCTATTTGTTAAATTAAAGTTATTATCATAAATAAATATTTTACTTGCAGTTGTAATTATTACTTGTTCATCGTTTATGACAATATCATTTATTGGCTGAGATAGAGAAACTACCTCTTGATAGGAGTCATTTTGAGAGTAAAAAACACTGTTTTCATCAGTGAAAATAAAATTATCATTAAGATTTAAAATAAAGTTAAAATCACCCGGATATACTACTTCCCAGTTTTGATAATTAATTACATCTAAATCTAGACTGACTCTTCTAACCCCGCCAAACTCTGGTAATGTAGCATACAAATAATTATTATTTATTGTAACTTGATTAACTTCTTGCTGAGTACCTCCATCTCCAATAAATAAGCTGTCTCCAAATTCTAACAGGTTTAGGTTATATAAAGAAATCCCATAATCAGTTGCTATATATATTATATCCTCAAATTCAGTTAATTGATTTATGTATTTTTTATTAGGAGGGATAGTTGCCTTTTCAATTATATCATAAATTGTTAAAACATTGTCATTAGTGAAATCTACAATTTGAATAAGTCCATTCTCATAACCTATTACTAGTTTGTTAAAGTTTGAACTATAATGAATGTTAGAGATGAAGTCTCCAGACAAACCATCAATTGTTGTTAATGTCTCTAATAAATCATTTTGACTTGAATATATATAAATAGCATTTTCTGATGCGGTAAATATTTTTCCATTTCCCGTAGAGGTGTCTATAGAGTTGTAGTAAGAAAAATGTCCATTCCAGCTTTGAGGGAAACAAAAAGGAATACTTAAAAAAGAAAAAAATATTACAACAATAAATTTCATGTAAAATATTATAATGGTATATCTATAAGAACGACAAATATATCAATATAATATAGTAATATAAAACTAAACTACTCCCTGAGCCAACATAGCATCTGCAACCTTAACAAAACCAGCGATATTTGCACCTTTAACGTAATCAACATAACCGTTGTTGTCAGATCCATATTCAATACATGAATTATGAATTTCCATCATTATATCTTTTAATTTTTCGTCAACTTCATTTCTTGTCCAATTATATCGTAAAGAATTTTGAGTCATTTCTAATCCAGAAGTAGCAACACCTCCGGCATTGGAAGCTTTTCCTGGTGCAAATAATATTTTAGCTTTTTGGAACTCATGAACTGCATCTTTAGTTGATGGCATGTTCGCCCCTTCGCTGACACAAATACAGCCATTGTTAAGTAAAGTTTTAGCATCATTGATGTTTAGTTCATTTTGTGTTGCACAAGGTAGCGCTATATCGCACTTAATTGACCAAGGAGTTTTCCCTTTTACGAATATGCTATTCGGGTATTTAACACAATATTCACTAATTCGTTTTCTTTCAATATTTTTCAAATTCATTATGAATTTTAACTTCTCAGAGTCAATTCCTTCAGAGTCATATATGTATCCTGATGAGTCAGACATTGTCAACACCTTAGCACCTAACTGAATAGATTTTTCAGCAGCATACTGAGCAACATTTCCTGATCCAGAGATAACAATAGTTTTACTTTTTAAATCATCTTTTTTAGTAGCTAACATATTTTGAGCAAAATATACAGTACCATAACCAGTAGCTTCTGGTCTAATTAACGACCCTCCCCAAGAAATTCCTTTTCCGGTAAGTACTCCTGTAAATTCGTTTTTTAACTTTTTATATTTTCCAAATAAAAACCCAATTTCTCTTCCACCAACCCCTATATCTCCTGCAGGAACATCCGTATTTGGCCCAATATGTCTAAATAGTTCACTCATAAATCCATGACAAAATCTCATTATTTCATTATCACTTTTTCCTTTTGGATCAAAGTCACTGCCTCCTTTTCCTCCACCCATAGGAAGTGTAGTAAGGCTATTTTTAAATACTTGCTCAAAAGCTAAAAATTTAAGAATACTCATGTTTACAGTTGGATGAAATCGTAAACCACCTTTATAGGGACCTATTGATGAATTCATTTGAATTCTATAACCTCTATTTACTTGAATTTCCCCAGAATCATCTACCCAACATACTCTAAATGATATAACTCTTTCGGGTTCAACCATTCTTAATAAAATGTTTTTCCCATGATAGATATCTTTATTTACTATATAAGGAATTACGGTTTCCGCAACTTCTTCCACGGCCTGCATAAATTCTGGCTCATCGCCATTTCTTTTTCGTACTAAATCTAAAAATGATTTTATCTTATCTTCCATAATTTTGTTAATTATAAATTACCATATTCTGAATTTTCAGTATGTAAAAATAATAATTCAATAAATATATAACTATAAATAATGATAAAATTATCATAGTATATAAAAAACACTAAATACTTGTTTCAAATTCTCCATTATTGCTGAAATATCTTCCATACAAATGCTAAATATAATTAAAGAACCACAACTCCTAAATTATAGAACAAAATTAGAATTTAATTAGTAGTATCAAAAAGTATACAATATATTTAATTGCAAATTAAATAATACTAAAAAGATGAAGGTGGTTTTTTATTTAAAATCTTGCAATACCTGCACTAGAATAATTAAAGAACTTGAATTAAGTAACGCATTCATATTTAGAGAAATCAAATCTACCCCCATCACAATTGAAGAGCTAGAATTAATTCATGATTTATCTAAAAGCTATGAATCTGTTTTTAATAAAAGAGCTAAACTATTTAATGAAAAGAAACTAAAAGATAAAAATTTAATAGAATTACAATACAAGAATTATATTCTTGAAAATTATACGTTTTTGAAAAGACCTGTAATAATATCAAATGGAGAAATATTTATAGGGAACAGTAAAAAAACTATAAAAGAAGCCAAAAACCACATCAGTGAATACTAGATTACTTGCCATTATCGCTGCATTAACCGCAACTTCAATTTTTGGACTAAATCACACTATAACAAAAAATTTAATGCCATTTTATATTTCACCTCCTGCATTATTGTTTGCTAGAGTTGCTGGAGCTTCAGTTTTATTCTGGATATTAAGTTTATTTAGCAAAAATGAAAAAATTGAAAAAAAAGATTGGTCAAAATTTTTATTCTGTACTGTTTTTGGCATGTCCGTAAATATGATTTCTGCCATAAAAGGGTTAGAGTTATCTACTCCAATTAATAGCTCAATAATTTCAACCATTTCTCCTATTATAGTATTCATTATTTCTATTATTATGATAAAAGAAAAAGTAATAAAGACTAGGGTAATTGGTGTTGCTATCGGATTTATTGGGGCGATTTCGATAATACTTATTAATACCAGAACCTATATTAATCCTGAAGATATAAGGTCTGGTAATTTATTCTTGTTATTAAATAGTGTTTCTTATGCGATATACTTAGTCGCTGTGAGATCTTTGACTAAAAAATATTCTGTAATAACAATTATGAAATGGTTATTTCTTTTAGGGGTGATATTAAATGCACCATTTTCTATTCAGCAGTTTTTAGACATCCCTTGGCAAGTCTATGATAGAATCACTTTCCTAAAACTTGGATTTGTCATAACAGGTGCAACATTTGCAGTGTATTTACTTAATGTATATGCGTTAAAAACACTGAAGGCGTCTACGGTTGGAATGTTTATATATCTTCAACCAATAATTGGAATTATTTATGCAATTACGTCAGGAAGCGATGTTTTAAAATTGACAGATATAATATCAATCTCACTTGTCTTGACAGGAATTTATTTAGTTTCTTTAAAAAAAGAAGCTAATTGAGTTTTATATATCTTTGTAAAATAAAAATAAAATCTTATGATTCAATCGATGACTGGATACGGAAAATCTACCGTACAATTGGAAAGTGGAAACCTAACAATAGAGATAAAGTCTCTTAATAGTAAAAATATAGATTTAAATACAAGAATAACAAGCTCCGTTAGACCTAAGGAACTGTTTATAAGAAAACATTTATCTGATAAACTAAAAAGAGGAAAAGTAGAGTTTTCATTATATATGGAATCTAGTACTAATAAAAAAAACTCTTTGTTAAATTCAGAACTAATCAACACTTACATAGATCAATTGAGAGAAATTGTAGATGGCTCTGCTGTTGAACTATTAAAAATTGCTGTTAAGATGCCTGATGCAATTATAACTGAACAGTTAGAAGAAAACGAAGCAGATTGGCCGGTAATTTTTAATGAAATTGAAAATGCCCTTAGTGAAATTATTAAATACAGGAAAGATGAAGGATTAGTTTTAGAAAATGATTTTATAAACAGAACTAATACAATTAAAGAATTATTAGTTGAAATTGAAAAAATTGATTCAAAAAGAATTGATCATATTAGGTCTAAAATTCAAGCTGAAGTAGAAAAGTTAAATATTGACCATGACAACAATAGATTTGAGCAAGAGTTAATATATTACATTGAAAAAATTGATATTACAGAAGAGAAAGTGAGACTCGACAATCATTTAAACTACTTTTTATCTTCTCTAGATAATAGTACTTCAAATGGTAAAAAGTTAGGGTTTATAGGTCAAGAAATTGGTAGAGAAATAAATACCATAGGCTCAAAAGCAAATAACTCAGAAATGCAAAAAATTGTAATTCAAATGAAGGATGAGTTAGAAAAAATAAAAGAACAGTTATTAAACGTTCTATAATGAAAAAAGAGAAATTAATTATAATTGCTGCTCCTTCAGGATCTGGTAAAACTACGATAGTGAAAAAATTATTATCGATAGAGTTATTAAATCTAGGGTTTTCAATCTCATCTACTACAAGAACTAATAGAGATAATGAATTAGACGGCAAAGATTATAATTTTTTATCTGTAGATGATTTTAAAGAAAAAATTCAAAATGATGAATTTGTAGAATGGGAAGAAGTTTATAAAAACATTTACTATGGTACTACCAAAACAGAAATAGCTAGGTTAAATAAGAATGATAAAAATATTGTTTTTGATATTGATGTTGTAGGCGGATTAAACATCAAAAAAAAATTTCCCGAAACAAGTATTTCTATTTTTATCAAACCTCCAAATTTAAGTGAACTTAAAAATAGATTAATAAACAGAAAAACTGACTCCGCATTAAGTATAGAGTCTAGACTAAGTAAGTCTGAAAGTGAACTTGCCTTTTCCGATAAATATGATTTTGTAGTTATCAATGATGATTTACAAGATGCAATTGAGGAGACTAAAAAAATAATCCATCAGTTTATAACAAGCTAATAATGAATATAGGACTATATTTTGGAGCATTTAACCCTGTACATGACGGACATGTTAGCGTTGCCAATTACGTTTTAAATAATTGTGAATTGGACAAAGTATGGCTGATACTAACTCCACAAAGTCCACATAAGACAAATAATATACTTATTGATTTCAAACACAGATATAGCATGTTGCAAATTGCATTTGAGAAACATAAAAATATCTTACCAAAAGATGTTGAGAAAAATCTACGTTCCCCTAATTACTCAATAGACACTCTAGAGTATTTAAAAACTAAAAGTGCAAACAATATTTTTAGCATAATAATCGGAAATGATAATATGGAGAAATTCACAAGTTGGAAAGAGTACATTAGAATTATAGAAAATCACAAGATTTATGTTTATCCAAGAAAAAGTTTAGTAGGTGAGTCTAAAATGATACATCAAAATATCCATTACCTTAATGGCCCACATATTGATGTTTCAGCTACAGGAATAAGAAAGAGCATTGCTGCTAATCAAGTAAGTAATTTAAAAATACACCCAAAAGTTTTTAAGTATCTAACTAGTAATAATATTGAAATAAATATCTAAAAAGAATGAAATCTAATTCAAAATATGGAGTAATAGGAAGTGGTAGCTGGGCAACAGCAATTGTTAAAATTCTTTCTGATAATCTGAAGTCTGTTACTTGGTATATTAGAAATGAGGATAACCTAGATTATATCCTTAAAAATAAGCATAATCCAAATTACTTAAGCTCTGTTGAATTTAATCTATCTAGGGTACATGTTAATAGTAACATAAATGAAGTTGCAGAAAATGCAGATATAATTATTCTTGTAGTCCCGTCTGAGTTTATAAATTCTGAACTTAAAAAAATAAAAGTTGATATATCAAAAAAAGTTGTTATATCTGGCATAAAAGGAATAGTTCCAGAAAGCGGGCTTTTAGTAGGGGAACACATGATCAAAAATTTCCAAATAAAGAATGAAAACTTCTTAGTAATTGCTGGGCCATGCCATGCAGAAGAGGTTGCATTAGAAAGACTTTCTTATCTAACTATTGCTTGTGCTAAAAAAGCTTTAGCTAAGAATGTTTGTTTAGATTTTAATAATAACTATATAAAAACTAAGGTAAGTGATGATGTTATAGGGATTGAGTATGCAAGCATGTTAAAAAATATATATGCCATAGCGGCAGGTATTGCACATGGGTTGGGTTATGGAGATAATTTTCAAAGTATATTAATGAGTAATGCTATTAGAGAAATTAGCAGGTTCATCAAAAAAAGACATAAAATAAAAAGGAATATTAATAATTCTGCTTATTTAGGAGATTTACTTGTTACGGGATATTCTGTGTTTTCAAGAAATAGAATGTTTGGAAATATGATAGGAAAAGGATATACAGTTAAGGCAGCTCAGATGGAAATGAAGATGGTAGCTGAAGGATATAGTTCAACAAAAAAGGCGATGCAATTAAATTCTGAAAGTCTAAAAAAAGCTAAGACTCCGATTATTGAAGCTGTAAACGATATACTATACTTAAAAAGAAGTCCAAAAAATACTTTTAAAAATTTAAACGAAAAATTAAATTAAAATGCAGATTTAAATTGCTTAATAAATCTAGTATCATTTTCACTTAGAAGTCTAATATCATTAATTTGGTGAAGTAAAAGAGCTATTCTATCAATCCCCATTCCAAATGCAAATCCAGAGTATTTTTTAGAATCAATCCCGCAGTTATCTAATACATTTGGATCAACCATTCCACAGCCCATAATTTCTAGCCAGCCTGTTCCTTTGGTCATTTTATAATCTGTTTCGTTTTTTAAACCCCAGTATACATCTACTTCTGCGCTTGGTTCAGTGAATGGAAAGTAAGATGGCCTTAGTCTAATTTTTGATTTTCCAAAGAGTTCTTTAGTGAAGAATTCTAAGGTTTGCTTTAGGTCGGCGAAACTAACATTTTCGTCTATATAAAGACCCTCTACTTGATGGAAAAAACAATGTGATCTAGCAGAGATAGCCTCGTTTCTGTAAACCCTGCCAGGTGATATTGTTCTAATAGGGGGCTTGTTGTTCTCCATGTACCTAACCTGAACAGAACTTGTATGAGTTCTTAGTAATAAATCAGGGTTAGTTTGAATAAAAAAAGTATCCTGCATGTCTCTTGCGGGGTGGTGTACTGGCAAATTTAAAGCGGTGAAATTATGCCAATCATCTTCAATTTCAGGGCCTTCACTAACATTATAACCTATGCTTGAAAAAATATCTATAATTCTGTTTTTTACAATTGTAATTGGGTGTTTAGATCCAATTTCAATTGAGCTTCCAGGTCTTGTTAAATCGTTTAAAAGTTGTGAGTCTGTTGAACTGCAAGATAGAAGGGAATTTAAATCGTTTAATTTATTTTGAGCGGAAATTTTAAGTTTATTTATACTTAATCCATATTCTTTTTTTCTACTGTTTTCAACATTTTTAAATTCGGAAAAATAATAATTAACTAATCCTTTTTTAGCAAGAAACTTAATTCTAAATTTTTCTATCTCTTGCTTTGAAGTTGAATTAAAAGATTCAATTTCTTTAATGTTATGTAAAATTTGTTCAATCATGTTTTTTAATCAAATTCAAATTTAATGATTCTTATTCAATAT
>Ga0209709_10001016_pt1 | contig 26277 bp, 21 predicted proteins | sample ArcticOcean_MG_C_2_FD_187435 | JGI IMG/M metagenome (GOLD analysis project Ga0209709, IMG submission 187435) | Marine microbial communities from western Arctic Ocean - ArcticOcean_MG_CB4_136 (SPAdes) (version 2) | ecosystem: Environmental > Aquatic > Marine > Oceanic | place: Arctic Ocean...
TAACCTGTTAACATCACTTGATTATAAGATTGGTGTTAATCCTGCTGCTACAGCTACGGCAACTCTTACTGAAGCTGATATCAATACTAAAATTACTGGATCTCTTACTGCATCTAATACAATCACTACCGGAGCTGGTTCTGATCAAATTATTGGCGGTAATCTTGCTGATATTATTATCTCAGGCGCTGGTAACGATATAATCATATCTGGTACAGGTGATGATATTATTTCAGGTGGAGCTGGTGTTGATACCATTACTGCTGGAAATGGTGTTGATGTTATTAAAGGTGGAGCAGGTGCTGATATCTTTATTATCACTGATGCAAATAATATTGATACAATCGTTCTTGATGATGATGCAATTGGAACAGCACAATATGCTGTTGGTTCTGTTGCTGCTGACGAGGTTACTGCTGGCTTTGTAATGGGAGCTAATTTGGATGTAGTTCAAATTGATATTTCAGCCATTACAGCCATCACTGGTGTTATTCGATTTGTCTTAGCTGGTAATGCTAATGCTCTTGTAGCCCAGGGTGCAGGTATAGTGATGGTCGGTGCTGGTAATGCTACCGACCTTGGTGATACTGTTGCTGCTAATTTCCTTGAAGTTTCAGGCGGAAATATTATCGCTGGTACTCTCGAAACTTGGTTAGAAATCAGTGGAACTGGACAACTTACTACTGCTACAGCTACTACAGCCGGTGATGCAATATTAGTTTATTCTGATGATGGTGCAGATTCTGCTTTATTCCTTGTCGTCTTTACTAATGATATTGCAATTAATACTATTGTTCCTTCTGGTGACTTAATTGCTGTTAAGCTTCTTACTCTTGATGAGGCTAATAGTGAAGATGCAGATAACACTAACTTCGCATTTATTAACTAAATTTAAGTAAGTAATAACAATTTAATTAAGGGGGTTCTTTGAGCCCCCTTTTTTATGTCTGTATCACTGCAATCTATTATTAATCTTATATATGACAATATTATTACAGAATCTTGGATGTACAAATTCTGTCTTATTTTCTTAGTCAGATACAAAAACTGAAGTAGTGTGTTTTTTATTTTTTTGTAGTTATAATTTCGGTTTAATCATATAAAATATAACTATGAGTAAACAAAAAAAACCTATTGATTATGCTTTGGAAAAAGCAAAAAAATTTCATCTTAATGGTAATTTTGTCGAAGAAGATGCCTGTTACAAAAAAATACATTCTTCTTATCCAAATGATTATAATTTATTAAATAAGCTACTTGTTTTCCAGATGACAATGAGTTTATGGAAACCTTCTTTAGAAACCATCTCTATAATAAAAAAAATAATTATCCCTTCAGTTACAGTCACACAGACATTAGAAACTGGTGTTGATGTTGTAACTAATCTTATTCGTAAAGAGGCCTTTGTTAATGGTAACCTTAAAAATTATAGCCTAGCCATAGAGTTATTGAAAACGTCCCTTGGTAGGGATAATACAGACTCAAATTTCTATGACGATTTAGTAAAAAATTATAATGATTCTGGATCAAGCGACGTTGGTATCGATTATTTTCACAAGGAGTTACTATCAGATAAGACTAATCCAAATATTTACTATTCCCTAGCTTCTTTATATTACTATAAGCTCGCTAAGTCTGGGTCTATGGATAATTTTGATTCTATTCTTAAATATTCAGAATTAGGAGAAAAATATGACCCTTTTAACTCTAGTAATTTAAATGTTCTTGGAATGTCTTATCACCTTGTAGGTAATCCAGATAAATCCGAATATTATTTTCTGGAGGCTATTAAGGCTGATCCTAAATCTTTTTCTCCTCACAACAATCTAGCTCATCTTTATGCTCGAAACCTTATTGATCAAAGCCCTGATGAAAGCAAGGTTAAGCATGAATATACCCCGGCTAATTCGACAGTAATGGAGAAAGCCTTATATCATGCGAATGCTTCACTTAAGATTGATCCTAAAAATGAGGCAACATTGTCTATGATGGGTAATTTTTTGCTAAATAGTAAACACTATAGTAAAGCTATAAGTTTTTTTAAATCAAATGATGGTTGGTCTAGTCAGTTAGGTTTAGTAAAATGTTATTACCTTACTGAAGATTACGATAATTTTTATTTGGCTTTAAACAAAGCATCTTCAATGCCTGAATTTAAAGAATCAAGAGAACTGTCCGCCCTCTTGTCGCATGCCAATATTCATTTAAGTTCTAGTAATGATAACTTTTACTGTCCTGAACCTCTAGATTTCGTTCATTATCTTGATGTTCCCAGTCTTGATAATAATCCAAATTTTAACCAAAGGCTTCTTGTTGTTCTTAATTCTATGGATCAAGGTAATAGAACTCAAGATTTATTATCTAATGGTGAACAGTCTACTATTAATTTTTTTAACTCAGATTCTGAATTAATTGAGATATTTAAAAATTTTCTCTTAAAAGCAGCTATTGAATATAGAAATAAATATAAGAATTGTAATGTTGAATTCATTAAAAGGTGGCCAAAGAATTTTTCTATGGACGGATGGGTCGTTAATATGGAAAAGGGCGGCTCTTTGAAAGCACACAATCATCCTAATGGATGGTTGAGTGGCGTATATTACCTTCAAGTTCCAAAAAAAAATAATAAGAATGAAGGCAATATAAATTTTTCCCTACTTGACCGTGATTACCCTCAATCAGATGCAACCTTTCCCTCTCTTCTTATAAACACGGAGGATTCAAGGTTAGTTCTTTTCCCTTCTTCCTTGTATCACGAAACAGTTCCTTTTTTTGATGACAGCAAGCGTATTTGTATTGCCTTTGATTTTCAACCAGTTTAATAAAGTATTATGAGTGATTATTCTGATGAAAGTAAAAAAGATCTAAGTAGTTCTGAAGTTCAAAAATATCGTGATCAAATAAGGCTTGGTGAATTTGATAATGTTCTTAAATCACTAAATGTTGTTAAAGCTAATCACCCAAATTTCGCATTAACTTATATACTTATGGGGTATTGTTATTCAGAGAAGTCGCTTAAAAGTGGTGATTTTGAAAAACCAGTTTCTTATTTTAATAAGGCAAAAGAACTTGGTTGCAAGGATGTTGATTATTTTTCAAATATAAAATCTCACTACTCACGAGTCGGAGATTATTTTTTTAAGTCAGGTAAAGCTGAGGAATCGTATAAATATTATCTTAAATCTACAGAGTTCAGTAGTTATAACAATCATGAATATATAAGTAATCTTGGTACCGCCTTAAGTAGATTAGGTAGGATTGATGAAGCAATAAAATGTTATAAGGAATCTATTTATATTGAAAAAAATCATGCTCTTGCCCATAGTAATTTAGGTTTAATTTATTATGAAGCTAAGCAATATGACGATGCTCTTGACTCTTTCTACAAATGTACTCTTATTGACCCTACGCAGCCCTATTATTGGAAAAATTATTCAAATTGCCTCTGGGCACTCAAAAAACATGAAGAGGCCCTGAAGGGCTTCTATAGAATTATTATGCTTAGCCCTCTTGATGTGAATTGTTACACCCAAATTGGAAATGCCTTATGCTTCCTTGGTAGGTTTAAGGAGTTTCAAGATTTAATAGTTGAAAATTTTGACGATATAAAACCAAAACCTCATCCCGATTCTTTATTTATTAAATCATCAAAGCCTTCAGGAAATTCAGTTGAACTGACGCTATCTAATGGTGAAATCGTTACAGTTAAGAATGTTAAAAATCCACCCGACAATGATTTTACTTTTGAAGTCGGCGGAAGTAAGACCTCATCTTTATCGCTAAAAAAATATTTAGATAAAGGTGATGAAAATGATATTAGAAAGAAGATTTTATTTGCCACTCTTTTGAATCTCCTGGGCGAAAGTTATTTCCATACTGGAGAATTTAACGCTTCGATTAATTATTACAATCAAGCGATTGAATTAAATTTATATATGCCATCTTATCACCTGAATATAAGTAATGCTTATAAAGAGCTGGGTGATGATATAAATGCAAAGATTTATTATGAGAGGTATTCCAAGTTATCCTCTGTGAGTAAAAAAAATGATTGACCAAGAAAAAATAAAAAATCTATTCATCAGTGGTGAGTTCGATGCAGTCATGGATATTGTCGATAAATCATTACAGGAAAATAAAGAAAATATTTTTTTATGGAATATAAAAGGAATGGTTCATTCTAAAAAGAAGGAATTCAGTGATTCATTGAGTTGTTTTGAAGAGTGTTTGTCTCTTGATGATAAAAATGATCTGGTATACGCTAATTTAGCATTTGCTTTTTTGGAACTTGATAATTTTGATAAGGCAATTGAAAATTTTAAAAAAGCTTTAGAAATTAATGCTAATTCCTTTCAATACCATTTTGAGCTTGGAAAAATATATATAAAAAAAGATGTTATTCCAAATGCAATAACCTCATTAGAAAAATCTCTAGTGATCAATAGTGATAATACTAAAGCCTCTATTTTGCTGGTAGGTTGTTATTCACAGATGAGTAATCCAATTGCCATTACTTTAATGGAAAGAGTTGTTTCTTCTCATTCTGAGAATACTGATTATATGAAAATCATTTCTAATCTATACCGTCAGTTTCATGACTATAATAACTCAATAAAATACCTTGATAGTTACTTAAGCCTTATACCTGATGATGTTTTGGCACTCTATGAAAAAGGGCTTTGTTACTCTGGCTTAAGAGATTTTAATTTAGCAGAAACTTATTTTATGAAATCTACAGAAATTGATCCAGATTTTCAGCCCAACTGGTTAGCCTTAGGTCAAACTTACTATAGCCAGTATAAATTTAATGAGGCTATCGAAGTTCTTTTGTGGAGTCACGGTTTAGAACCTAAGGATATAGGCACTATCAATAATCTGGTTAATAGCTATGTGGCATCCAATCAAAAAGATCTTGCTTTTGAATATATCGAAAAGTCACTTGCTTTAGACGACGGTAATATATCTACACTTTGTACGAAAGCCTCACTTCTACTAAATGTATATAATTTATCTGAATCAGAGTCTCTTTATAAAAAAGCGATAGAATTAGATGAAAATTCTCATGAAGCACATTTTGGCTTGGGAGCCCTATACTCATTTATGAATAATAAAAAAAAATCTATCGTTTCTTTTAAAAAATCATTAGAAATATTACCATCTAGGGCATCTACAAAATTTGCACTGGCTTCAGTTTATAAAAAAGATAAAAAGTATGCTTTAGCAATTGATTTATTTACAGAGAGCAAAGAAACCCTTTGGGAAGAGAACGTCTTAGAGTGTTTATATTGCTCCGAAGAGTTTGAATTGTTTGATAATTTTTTACAAAACAACCTTACCGCCTTAAATCTTTCTAGGAAATCGTCAGCTATTATTAAACATTCATCAATTCATCTTGAAAATAAAACCAAAAATATTTTTTGCGAGGAACCTTTTGATTATATTCAATTCAGTGATATTGATAAAATCGATGGTTTACCAAATTTCAATCAAAGATTAATTGAAGAGTTTTATATTAAAAAAATGGATTTAACTAAACCTGAGGGACCTTTATTGTTCAATGGTACTCAGTCAGCTCTTAATATATTTTCCCAGGATTCAGATCTATTTAATATTTTTAAGGATTTTCTATTAAATGAATTAAAAAAATATTTTGTTAGTTTTGAAGGGTCCAAAGATGGCTTTATCACAAATTCTTCACCCAATTTTGCTCTTAATGGGTGGATGGTTGATATTAAAAAAGGAGGGTTTTTAGAATCCCATAATCATCCAATGGCTTGGGTTAGTGGAGTTTACTACCTTAAGATCCCAAAAAAAAATAATAAACAAGAGGCTAATATTAAATTTACATTAGACAACAAGGACTTCCCAGAATCTTCTAAAAATTTTCCTGAAAGAGAAATTGATGTTAAGGAGTCTAGGCTTATCTTTTTTCCTTCATCACTATATCACCAGACTAATTCATTTACTGATGATGCTGATCGAATTTCCGTTTCTTTTGACTTTGTCCCCTTCAGAAATAGGTAATGCCTAATATTTCGCTTAGGGTTATCAAAGCCCTTTGATTATTAGGCTACTTTTCCCTAAAGGCATTTCTTCTTAATTTTGTTACCGGACTAAACACATACCCGAAAACAGTACGTTTTTGTCCAATAAGAGATATACTTGCTCCCATTCCTGATTGTATTATGATCCCATCCACTTTTTCATCGTTAACTTCAACATAGGTCTCGTAAAAAAATTCACCTTCACCTTTCGTTGATGTAGTAGCTCCAATTTCGGTCACATAGCCATTAAAAGTACCGTAAACGCCAGGATCATAAGTTGTAAAACTTATCTTTGCCTTCATTCCTTGCTTAACAAATGATATATCCTTAGGTAGGACATGAACCTGAATAATAAGTTTTTCGTCTTCTGGCACTAGATTTGATAAGATTTGAGCAGCTTGAACCACTTCTCCCACGGTTGTTATATATACGTCGTTAATTATTCCATTATATGGAGCTATAATTTTTGTTTGTTCTAATTGCTGTTTTAGAACTGCCCTTTGATTTTCTGCTTGGGCTAGTCGTTTTTTACTATCTACTAGGCTTAGTCGTTGATCAAGAAGCCTCATTTCAGATTCGGCGCCTTGTATTACAAGATCTTCTATAATTTTTGTCTTTTTTTCTAAAGTTTCAACTTCTAGGAGAGATGCCTCATAAGATCTTTCATTACTTTCATAGCTCGCTCTTGTCCTAACCTCATCTATAACAAATAAGATATCCCCTTTTTTTACCTTATCTCCAAGTTTGGCATTTATTTTTTCTATTATACCAGGAAAGACACTTTGAATTACCTTTACTTTTGTTGCAGGTATCACTTCGCCGCTAGCCCTTACAACCATATCTATTCTAGCAAAAGAACCCCATACTATAGCTATAAGAATAAATATTGATATCAAGTAAAAAAGAATTGATGTTTTTGCTATATCTTTATCAGGAATTAAATTTTCTATAAATCTCGTAAGCCTTACTCTTAAGCTATCCTCAATGTATAGGGTAATACTCTTTAACAATTTTGTATAAAATGGTTTTAAATTTATTAATATTTTTTTTATAAAGCTCATTAATTAGATCCCTGAGTAAATTTTTGAAGAACCTCGTCTCTCGGACCATCCGCCATAATTTTTCCGTCAACAACAATCAAAACTCTATCAACTAAATGAAGTAAGCTTGGTTTATGTGTGGCTATAATCATAGTTTTCTTTGAATAAGATTCCTTAATATAGTTAGTCATAATATTTTCTGTTTCACCATCTAATGAATTTGTAGGTTCATCCAAAATAATAATCGATGGGTCTCTTACAAAAGTTCTTGCGAGAGCTATTTTTTGTCTTTGTCCACCAGATAAATTCTTACCACCCTCATGTAATGTTGCTCCGTATCCTCCGGGCATAGAACTTATAAATTGGTGAGCATTCGCCTTCTTTGCTGCCTGAACTATTTGACTATCCGAAACATCGTCTAAGCCGGCTACTATATTTTCCTGGACTGAATCTTGAAAGAGCTGAGTAGATTGAGGTAGATATGCAATTATCTCTCTTAGTTTTTTTCCAGGTATATTATTTATATCATAACTATCAATTTTAAGTGAACCATAGGGCAAGCCATAATAACCAACTATTGCTTTAAGGAGAGATGATTTACCTCCGCCGACAGGCCCAATAATACCTACGCTTTCACCAGGATTTATGGTTAACGAAATATTATCAAGAATTAAAGTATCTTCTTTGGAATAGTTTAAATTTTTAATTTCAATTTTTCCTGCATCAAGTACAGTTGCAGTTTCAGTAGAAACAGTTTCTTCTCTTGCAACTTCTTCCATCAAGGCATCAATTCTTCTAAACGCAGCAGTCGCAGAGCTAAATCTATTTAAAATACCACTAAGCTGCGCCAATGGTGACAGTGTTCTTCCTGATAAGATAACGCAAGCAACTAATGCTCCCATCGTTAGATCTGTTGAGGCTATAAGAAATATTCCAAAGAATACTATAAATGTTTGTGATGCAGCTATACCTGATTGAGCAAAAGTAGTTGAGAAGTTCGAAAAAACTTTAGAAACAACTGATAATTTATTTTGACTTGAAACCGCATCTATCCACCTTCCTCTTAAGAATTTTCCTCCGGTTATAGTTTTTACTGTTTCATGGTTATTTAATAACTCTGTTAGAACGCCTAACTTACTTTGCTTAGTGCCCATTTCTTTTTCAGATATTTTTTTTAAGTTTGGCTGAATTAAAAAAATAACAAGGATTACAAAGGGTGCTATTAGCGTTGGCACCAAGGCCACTACCCCTCCAATAAACCATAGAACAATTATAAAAAGAATCATAAAGGGAATATCTATAAAAATAACCAATGATGATGAAGTAAAGAAGTCCCTAAAGATCTCAAATTCTCTTATAGTTGTTATTATACCAGAGCTAGACTTTCCCACTATACTCGAGTCATGCGATGAAATTTTGTCATATAGCTTGCCCGCAACCACATCGTCTAGTTTTTGGCCTGCTATATCAGTAAAATAACCTCTTAGCATTTTCATAGTAAAATCAAAAATATGAACTATTACCATTCCAATAGTTAACGCAACCAAAGAGCTGTATGCACTATTAGGAACAACTTTGTCATAAACAGTCATGATGTAAAAGGCGCTGGAAATAGCAAAAAAATTAATAAATACTGAAGCAAGTATAATTTGATTGTAAATTTTTTTATTATCAAATACTGATTTCCAAAACCAATTTTCTTTATTTATTGTCATATTATTCTCTATTATACCGTTTGATTTTAAATTAGTTATCTTTTAAATTAGACATCTTCAATACTGTCTAAGGCTCAAAAACCTATACTAAATTGAGATAAAAGTCTTCTATTTATATGAGAGGCTTGTAGCTCATAAAGAAGAAGTTGAGCTTCTGAATTTAATAACTGTTCAAGTAGGTTTACCTCCTGAATTGTTGCGCTTATTATCCCTAAAATAAGGAAATCAGAATTAGCAAGTCTAAGGTTAAGCATTTCCTTTTGATGTTTAATACTTTCTAATGAATTTGACACTTTATCTCTTGCTTGTACAAGACCTGCTGCAGCTCCAAATATATTTGCTCTTTCTCTTTCTATATCTCGAACTACTTTATCGTACTGAAATTTTGATTGACTGACTCTTGCTTTTGCAGCCCCAACTTCGGCGCTTCCTCTTCCGAAGTTAAATAGAGGAACAGAAAATGTTAAACCACCCCTCAAATCCTCATCCTTTCCTGAATCATCTATGTCATACTTTGTGTATCTAAAGGATAGGCCAAGTTTAGGTCTGTAAGCACTTTTTGTTATTGATAAATCAGATTCTTGCCCTTTAATTTGTAGGCTAGCAATCTTTTGCTGGTAGCTATTTTTTTCTTGGTAACCTTTATTTGAGACTACCTCTGTAAGCGAAATATTTGGAACACCATTGTTTTGGTATGGCTCTTTAAAGAAAGAAGAAAAGACCTCTTGGGTTTGAATCCTTTTAGCACTTAGAATGGCTTCTTTAGCTTCAAGCTCGCTTAGTTGAATCGTTATTGCCGATATCTCTGAAATATCTACTGCTCCAGACTGAAACCTTTTTTCTGCTATATCTTTATATTTTAAAACTAGATTTAATTGATCAGTTACATATTTACTTAGAATGCTAAAGGTTAATGCTTCAAGATAAATTTGACTTGCTGTTAATATTAAGCTCGATGACGCTTGTTGAAACTCTTCTTCTGCAAGATCTAATCCATATTTAGCTTTCTTTATTTTTGAGCTAATTTCATTACCGGTATAAAGTGGCTGATCTATTCTAATAACACCATCAAAACTATCATCTCGCCTTTTTCTTAACGAATAAATATCATCAACACGTCTTGAGAGCGATTCATCATTAACAAGCGAGGCACTTATACTGGGGAATCTCATTCTCTGTGCATACTTTTTATTTTGATTGAATTCATTTTGTTTAGCTATCGCAGAAGAAAACTCTGGCTGCTGAACTACAGTTAGACGAATATATTCGTAGAAATCTTCTGCTGATATACTTTTTTCATTCTTGATTGTAGAAAATGAGACTTCAGCTTTCGCTACAGAGAGAGAGATTATAGCAAAAGCTAAAGTCACTAGAAAAATTTTTGATAAGTAATTCATTTTTATCTACAATATTTAAATTTTTATGAATTAATTTTTTTTATTTTTATTTTTTTTATTAGCAGCACTATCTGAAGAGCTATCTGCATCTTCAGGTTTAATCTTATCACTTATATCTTTTACCGCTTCGATTAAGCCATTAAGAACAAGCTGAACAGATGGTCCTGGTATATATATATCTCCAGAACTTTCTTCTTGACCAGATCCTCCAATTTTAGTTGTTGAAATCCTAAGAATTCCATTGGCGAATGTAATTTTATCTAAACCTTCAATTATCATTTTATACTCCTTTTAATTTTTAATACTTATACGTTTATATATAATAGATGGGGTTATTCATAATTAATTTCAAGGGTAGTCGTGTTTTTTTATGGTGGGCGCGGCTGGGTTTGAACCAGCGACCCCTACGATGTCACCGTAGTGCTCTACCGCTGAGCTACGCGCCCATGTTACTTTAGTTTCCATACCTATATATTTATCAATTGTAAATAACAGTTAATTAATAGCATAAAAAAATGAATGTATTTCATTTTAATTGAAATATAGAAATTGATTAATTTAAATGAATATGCTTTTTAATTTATGTTATTTTATTATTGAGAAATTTTATATGGTTAAAGAAATTACATTAAAGTCCTTGGAGGACGATCTTAAGGCTAAAAATTACCTTGATGTTATAAAGGGAAGTAAGGCCTTGTTAGAAAAGGGCGGCAACTCTCTTGAATGCGAGATTCTTTTAGCTTCAGCATTAGTTCAATCTGAAGAATTTATAGAAGGAGGGCAAGTCTTTCTTGATATTACAAAGAAATATAAACAATTTCCATCAACTGTTTATTACAACCTATCCAGCGCATACCTTGGCCAGAATCGTTTTAAAGATGCTCTTTTTAACGCTCGACAATATGTTAATCAAAATTCCACAAATATAATGGGATACCTTAGGCTTGGTGAGCTTTATACTAAGCTATTTCTTCCTGGCGAACGTAAAATGAGCTATTTTATGGCTTTGGGTCTCGATCCAGAAAATCATGCGGCCCTTAGAGGGTTGTCGGAATGTTTTAGAACTGAACAGGATAGCGAGGGAGCTCTTAGGTATCTGTCTAAACAGAAAAAAACACCTCGTAGAGATATGAATATGCTGGAAGCTCACTATTTTCTCGGGAATAAGTTATTATTTAATAATAAATTATTAGAATTAAATAAAGAAGAAGTGTTAATTCCCCTGGTGGCTTGCTTAAGCGCTCATGCGTCTATAAGATTCTCTCAGAAAGATAATTATCAATTTTGTCCAAACCCCTTCAATTATATTCAACACTTATCTTTGGGAGAAGGTGAATTAAATAAAAGTTTTATTCAAGAAGTAATCTCTACTATTGAAAGGTATAATTTTTCTTATACACCACAAAATCTTTTAATTAATGGCACTCAAACCTTAGGGCCTGGAAATATTTTTAACTTAAAGGACGATTGTATTGTTACACTAAAGACTCTTGTAGAGAGTAAAATAAAAGAATACAGGGATTCATATAAGACAGAAGATATAGGATTTTTTAAAAGATGGCCGAATTCCGAGGATTATGACCTACAAGGCTGGGTTATTGACTTGAAAGCTGGCGGGTCTCTCAAGAGACATATTCATAAAGAGGGTTGGTTAAGTGGATCTTTATACCTAAGTATTCCAGATAAAGAAAAGTTGAATGAAGGTGATATTGTGTTTAGCCTTGATGGCAATAGCTATCCAACAGATGGAAAATTTTATACAGAACGAGTGGTAGGGTTAAATACAGGTGATATGGTTTTATTTCCTTCATCAATATTTCATTCCACTATTCCATTTTCAGCAAAAGAAAGCAGAATTACTTTAGCTTTTGATATTATCCCTAAGTATATGAAAGACTAATTTAATGTTATTATTTCGTATCTAAAAAGTGGTCAATAGAATTCCAAAGATCTTTTCTGTAGATATCTTTTTCCATAAATATTTCATGTTTGGTTGAATCAAAGTTAATCATTTGACTATTTGGAAGCCTTTTTTGCATTTTCTTTATTTTATCTGAGCTTACAACTTGATCTTGAGTATTATTAATTATAAGAATTTTTAAATTTATTGATTCCGCCCAACCTTTCTGCCTTATTTTTTTGAATTTTTTGTTTACAGCTTTGGCGAATCCATTCGTTACACCCCAGAGCCTTATATTTGGCTTTTGTCTGATCAATTTTAGTATTCTTCTATATCTGTGTTCATCTGTTGTAAGGTCATTTTCTTCAAAAGGAGTCTCTTTTCCCATATTAGGTTTTGAGCCTAAAAGATAATCGGTATCCTTTTTGAAAAAATTCATCAAAGATGATGTTGTTCTCAGTAAGCTTTCATTTTTAAATCCCAGCATTGGAGCAGAGAGTATTCCTTGGGAGAATCTATTCGGATGGTCGTGAAAGGCTGACAGCATTATACAACCGCCCATTGAGTGACCAATTCCTATCAATGGCTCAGGAAAGTTATTACCAATCACTTTTTGTAAAATATACTTCAAGTCCTCGTCGTGTCTCTTAAAGTCTTTAATATAAGCCTTATGGATATCTTTTAGCTGATGGTCAGACATTCCCTGGCCACGCCAATCAAAGGTAATGACAGAGTATTTTCGATCAATAAATCCTTGGATTGTTTCAAAATATTTTTCAATAAATTCATTGTGACCTTGTTGTAAAAAAATAGTTCCGTTTGTTTCTTTTAAATTTACCTTCCAATGGCATACTCTTAAGTTTATCCCGTCATCCATTTTAACAAAATAAGATTTAATACCTTTTGGGGCTTTGTAATCATCAAGCTCTAGGTAAGGTGCTTTTTTAAAATTTAATATTTCAGACTCTTCCATAATCATCCTCAAGCCTAACTATATCATCCTCAGTTAAGTTTTCGCCAAGTTGAATTTCAATAAATATTAAATCTTCTTTTCCAATATTCTCTATTCTATGAATGGTATCTTTTGGTATATAAATATGCTCTTTTTCTTTCAGACAATAATCATTATTTTCAATTATAATTTTACTTTCACCTTTAATAATTTGCCAAAACTCGGATCTACTTTGATGCTTTTGAAGCGATAGCTTTTGCCCTTTAAAAACTTTTATTTCCTTAATTTGATAGCCAGTATTCTTTGCAATTACATGGTAATTACCCCAGGGTTTTTCTTCTATATTTCCTAAATAATTTTTAGTTAGCTGGCTACTACTCGCAACTTTTTCTTCTCCGCCAATGCCAAATTTAAGATCCACGCCTAATTTTTTACACACTTTGGATTCATGAATATCTTTAATATTGCTTCTATCGCCTCCATTACAGTAGCAAATATTTTTATTGGGATTATTTTTAACAAATACCTCTATAGCCTTACTACTACTTTGGTCGCTTGAAGTTTGAATAATTACCTGAGAAATACTTTTGAACTCATCTAGTATTTCCTTTCTTTGATTTTGATTCATAAAAGGCTTGCCCTTTTTTTTGATTAACCACTCATCATTATTTAAAAGAAGAACTACGTTATCAGAGAGGTTCTTTGCATCCTGAAACATTTTTAAATGACCGACATGGACTGGATCAAAGCCTCCGCTAACTATTGCAAAATCATATTTCTTTGTCATCTTTCTCTCATAAAAAAAATATAGTATTAAATTTTAATTAAAACTCCTAACTAATATTGACATAATCACATTATCAATCTAGCTTGCGTCTGAAACAGGGAAGTGCCATGAAAGTTAGAAATTCATTAAAATCTTTAAAAGGTAGACATAGAGATAACCGTATTGCGAAAAGAAATGGCCGCATGTACATTATTAATAAAACTAACCCACGGTTTAAGGCGCGCCAAGGATAGTATTTCCCCTACCTTACTGTTATCACCCTTATTAGATTTGTAGTTCCCTGAACCTTAAGTGGTAAACCGGCGGTTATGACAATCTTATCGCCAAGAGCCACTAAGCCACTCTTCTTTGCTATTTCCTTTGTTAATTGAATCATATGCTCAAGATCACTTGCATCTTTTTGAAGAAAACAAAGGACTCCCCAGGCTAGTGATAGTTTTCTAGCAGTTTCAATAACGGGAGTAATAGTGAGAATAGTTTGACTAGGCCTTACTCGCGAGACCTTTATACCAGTTGAACCAGATTCAGTATAACATACGATAATTGGAGATGATAACTCGTCTGCAAGAGTCTTGGCTGCTGTGGCTATTGCGTCAGGCGTTGTATCAGGTGTTTGCTCTAATTGACTTGATAAAATATCATCATAATTACTATCTTTTTCGATGCTTAGAGCAATTTTATCCATCATCTTAACAGCCTCAGAAGGATAATTACCAGAAGCAGACTCCGCCGAAAGCATTACTGCATCAGCTCCCTCAAATACAGCATTAGCTACGTCGGAAACTTCTGCTCTAGTCGGCGTTAAAGAGGAGGTCATTGATTCGAGCATCTGCGTAGAAACTACAACAGGCTTACCCTTTACTCTTGCAACGCGAATTATTTTTTTTTGCCATCCGGGGACAGATTCGATAGGTAGCTCTACACCTAGATCCCCTCTTGCGATCATTACCCCATCCGCGAGATCTATTATATCCTCTATATATTCTAAAGCGGAAGGCTTTTCTATTTTAGCCATTATGGAGGCTTTATTAAGACAGATTTTTTTTAGATCCTTAATATCACTAGGTTTTTGTACAAAGGAAAGAGCTATCCAGTCAACTCCTTCTCGAACTGCAATTTGAGCAAATTTCTTATCTATAGATGAAAGTGCTGACGTTTTAAGGTTAGTTTGGGGGAGGTTAACGCCTTTATTTGATTTTAAATAACCACCTTGGATAATCTTTGCTCTAACCTGATTGGCTTTAACGCTTATTGCCTTAAGGCAAATCTTACCATCATCTAATAAAATTAAGTGACCTTTTTTTATAGATGAAAATATTTTTTTATGAGGCAAATATACACGTTTACTACTTCCAATGGCTTTATTAGAATCTAATATAAATATATCATCTTTTTTTAGAAAATTTTTACTTTCATCCATCGAGGCAATACGAATCTTTGGTCCTTGGAGATCAACTAGAACTCCTATAGGTTTTTTTAATAGCTTCTCTACACGTCGAATTTTTCTAATATACTCTATTAAAGTGCTCTCATCTAAGTGAGAGCAATTAAGTCGAAATGCATTTGCACCAGCTTTTGATAACTCAGTTATTTTTTTTATGGTACTTGAGGACGGGCCAAGTGTGGCAAGTATTTTAGTTTTTCTATATATAACTTTTTTATTATTCATGGTTATCTTCTAACAGATTCAAATTATTTTTTGTTAAAATATTTTGATATAATGATATTTTTGGGATCGATAGGAAATGATAAATATTTTAAATGAAAATAAAGAGAGTAATTTTCTTGTTATTTGTGATCATGCCTCTAAATTTATTCCGCCGGAATACAAAAATCTTGGTTTAGATGAGAATGTTATGGATACTCATATAGCATATGATATTGGTGCTAAAGAAGTTGCCATTTGTATTTCTAATTCTCTTCAGTGCCCTTTAGTGATGTCTAATTTTTCACGATTATTAATTGATCCGAATAGAGGTATCGATGATCCAACCCTCATTATGAAAGTTTCAGACGGAAGTGTTGTGCAAGGGAATAAAAAAATATCATATTTAAGTGACTGTGGAGACAAAGAAGATAGAATTAGTTCTTTTTATAATACTTATCACAACAAGATATCAGAATTGATCAACCAATCTATTGAAAGAGATGTTTTTCCTGCAATTATATCTATCCATAGCTTTACGCCATTTTGGAGGGGTGCAAAACGTTTAATAGAACTTGGTATTTTGTGGGATAGTGACGATAGGTTGCCGAATATTTTTTTTAATTATTTTAGAAAAAATAAAGATCAATTAGTTATTGGTGATAATAGACCATATTCCGGAAGAATGAAAAATGATACTTTATATAGGCATGGAACAAAAAATGGTCTACCAAATATTTTAATAGAAATAAGACAGGATTTAATTTCAAATAATATCAGTCAAAAATATTTCGCTAAATTAATTACAGAACCATTGATTGAAAATAATAATAATTCAAAATTATTTCAAAAAAAGTTTTATAAATCTTTAGCTATTTAATTAATATGTACGAATTAGCTTTCCTTAAATAAGGCTTTAGAGAATCGAAATCGATGTTGTTTCTGATGGTATTTTTCCAGACCAAGGTGTGATATTAATCATACTAAAGATAGAAAATATATTGTTTATGATAAAAAAAATGGGTTTATAAATATAGTTAATTTTATATTCCTTAATTTTACAAGAAATAGAAATACTTGAAGGGGGGCACTAATGTCAGACACTAACGATACGATACTTTTTAAAGATAAAATTCCACCTCAAGGAACATTAAAGAGTCTTCTTGATCACTATCAGGCCGGAAGATATAGTGATGCTGAAAAGTTAGCACTATCGATTTCTAAAGAATTTCCAAATCATCCTTTTAGCTGGAAAGTTCTTGGCTCGATACTCAGAACAACTGGGAGAACATCTGAATCATTAGTTTGTAATAAAAAAGTAATAGAGCTTAATCCTGAAGATGCGACTGCCCATAATAACCTGGGTAATACTCTTAATAGCCTTGATATATTGAGAAAAGCTGAAGAAAGTTACAGGCAAGCGATAGCTCTGAAACCTGACTATGCGGAAGCCTATAATAACCTGGGTAATACCCTCAAAGAGCTAGGTAGAACAGAAGATGCGTTGGCAAGTTATAGTCAAGCGATAGCAATTAATCCAGATTTTTCCGAAGCGTATTATAACTTAGGATTATTTTTCTTTGAGGCTTCTGAATACGAAAAAGCTATTAAATATTTTAGGGAAACTGATTTTAAAAAAAGTAAACATTACTTATTGAGATGTCTGTACCTTCAGGATGAAAAATCACTTTTTTATGATCAGCTAGATTATTCAATAAAAAAGGGTGAAATCGATCCAATGGTTGGCTCACTTGTTTGTCGTTCTGAGTTGAGGTATGGAATAAAAAAAACAAACTTATTTTGCAATGATCCACTAAATTATGTTTTAAAAACTGAATTAAGCGATGAGTATGATTTTGAAGAAATCTTTTCCAAGACAACAAAAACTATCTTGAGTAGGAGTATTCCAATTAAAGAGCATGGCCTCTTAACTAACGGTTACAAAACTTCAGGTGATTTATTTGATATTGAAAGTGATCTGACAGATAAAATTAAAAAGATCCTCCTCCTGGAATTAGAAAAGTATAGAGTTTATTTTAAAAATAGTGAGGAAGGGTTAATAACGAATTGGCCCAACGACTTCACTCTTTATGGTTGGCTTATCAATATGAAAAATGGCGGTAAATTATCCCCTCATATGCATGAGAGGGGCTGGATTAGTGGAAGTGTATATATAAATGTACCCCCAAAATCAAAGATTGATAGCGGGAATCTTGTTGTTTGTATTGAGGATGAAAAGTTAATGACGGTGAGTAGTAATCAGAAAAAAAGTATTGATGTGGTTACTGGAAGCTTATGTCTTTTTCCCTCTTCTTTATTGCATTATACGATTCCGTTTGAATCAGATGAAGAGAGAATTGTTCTGGCATTTGATATTATACCAAAATAATCTTTAAATCAGGGGGCTATTTCTTTTGACTTGGTTTTAAATAGAGGTTAAAAAATTTAATGAAACTGACTGTTAATCAAGTAATGCAAAAAGCTATTAATGAGCAAACTGAAGGAAACCTTGAAGAAGCCGAACGTCTTTATCAAGATATTTTGAAGGCTGAACCCAAGAATCCAGATGCAAATCATAATTTGGGAGCCTTAAATGTCTCCTTAAAAAAAATAGATATTGGATTATCTTTTCTGAAAACTGCACTTGATTTAGATTCCAATAGAGAACAATTTTGGGTTAGTTATATCGTCATTCTTGTTGAGGTAGGCCAAGTGGAAGAGGCTCAAAAAAATCTTAAAATAGCAAAAGAAAAAGGTTTTAAAAATGAAAAATTTGCTGCCCTAGAATTAGCATTATTAACGACAAATATTCCTTCTCAAAAGGTGGTCTCTAATTTAATGAATATTTATCAAAGTGGACAATATGATCAGGCTGAGAAGTTGGCACTATCGATTTCTAAAGAATTTCCAAATCATCCTTTTAGCTGGAAAATATTAGGATCCCTATTAAGGAAGAGGGGTATGGTATTAGAATCTCTTGATCCTAAGCAAAAAGTTACTCACTTGACTCCTAAAGATCCTGAAGCTCATATGAACTTGGGTAATACGCTACAAGTTTTGGATAGATTAGAAGAGGCAGAAGTAAGTTATAATCAAGCTATAACATTGAAACCAGACTATGCCGAAGTTCATAATTCCCTCGGCACAACACTCAATAGTTTGAATAGATTAGAAGAGGCAGAAGTAAGTTATAATCAAGCTATAACATTGAAACCAGACTATGCCGAAGCTCGGATCAACTTGGGTGTTACGCTACAGGGGTTAGGTAGATTAGAAGAGGCTGAAGAAAGCTACAGGAAAGCGATATTATTAACCCCTGACTTTATTAGGGCTTATGCGAACTTAGGATTTTTACTAACGAAATTCGGTAGATTTAAAGAGGCTGAAGTTACTTATAAACAAGCGTTAATACTGAACCCTGATAATGCTGAACTCCAGTATAATTTGGGAGTAACACTCAAAAGTCTAGGTAGGTTAGAAGAGTCTCAAGCAAGTTATAGGCAGGCATTAGTTCTGAACCCTGATTATCCTGAAGCCTATAATAACTTAGGGAATGTTCTACAAGAAATGAGCAAAATAGAGGGAGTTAAAGAATATCATAAGGAAAAAATAGAACTGAATTCTGACTATATTGAAGTACAAAACAGTTTGGGTGCTGCACAACAAGTATCGAGTAAAATAGAAGAATCTGAAGCAAGCTATAGGAGAGCAATATTGCTGAACCCTGATTATGTCGAAGCCTATTATAACCTAGGGAGCCTTCTGAAGGAAAATGGCAGATTAGAGGAGGCTGAATTAAGTTATAAGGAAGCTATTGATATCAAGAAGGATTTTAGTCCCGCAATATCAGAATTAGGGTATCTGTTAATTGAAAGGGGGCAACATGAAGAGGGACTTGAGAAAATAAGGATAGGAAATGGATCTTTATTATTTGATATTAATAAAGGTATAATCTTAAAATGAAGGATAAACAATGCAGAGAATAACTTTACAGAAATCAAATTTGAATCCCAACTTTATTGGCGCTTGGACAATAGAACCTTTTTCATTGTGTGATGAAATAATATCTTACTTTGAAGCTCATAAAAATGACCAACATATAGGCATTACCGCAGGCGGTAAAAATTTAGATGTTAAAGATAGGGTGGATATTACCATTAGGCCAAATCAACTTCATTTACCTGGTAATGAAGTATTTAATACATACATCGATAGCCTCCTTATCTGCTACAAAGATTATATTGCTCAATGGCCCTTTTTAGAGACGGTTGGTGCTAAAATAGAATTAGGCTCATTCAGTCTTGGGAGATATCAACGTGGGCAACACTTCCAGAAAATACATTGTGAACGATCTAGTTTAAACACTCTTCATCGCGTTTTTGCATGGATGACATACTTGAACGATGTTGATGAGGGAGGAGAAACGTTTTTCGAACATTATGACCTTAAAATAAAACCAAGGAAAGGCCTAACCATAATTTGGCCTGCTGAGTGGACTCATGCCCACAAGGGTAATGTTTTGCATGAAGGATCAAAGCATATAATTACAGGCTGGATGAATTTTCCTGAATAAATAGAAGATTGAATTATAGAGGTTAAGAATACTCAATGAAACTAAATGAAGATCAAGCACTTCAACAAGCTGTTGAGGCACATAAAGAAGGAAAAACTCAAGAAGCTGAGCGTGGTTATAAGGCTATCTTGAAGTCCCAACCAACGCATCCAGAGGCTAATCATAATCTGGGGGTCATAGTTGTAGGCGGGGGCGATGTAGATTCTGCTTTGCCTTTATTTAAAAACGCCATTGAAAAAAATCCTAAAATAGAACAGTTTTGGATAAGCCATATTGATGCTCTGATTAAATTAGAGAGATTTTCTGATGCAAAAGACTTACTTAATAAAGGAAGGAATGGAGGGTTTATTAAAGATAAGGGTGACGCATTAAATCAAAGAATAATGTTAGAGAACAAAGAAAAAAAACCATCTGAAATAGAAGTTAACAACCTTTTGCAATATTATAGAGAGGGCGATGACAATGCCGCTGAGAATTTAGCATTATCTATAACCCAGGAGTTCCCAGACCATCAATTAAGTTGGAAGGTTCTTGGAGCAGTTCTTAAAAATAAAGGAGAATTTCTTCGATCAGTAAAGGCAAGTCAAAAAGCAGCAGAAATAAATCCAGATGATCCAGAGTGTTACAACAATATGGGTAATACTCAGTTGAGGCTTGGTCTATATAATGAGGCTGAGGATTCTTATAAGAGAGCGATAGCAATAAAACCTGATTATCACGAATTCCATAATAATTTAGGTTATATTTATGCAGCCTCTAATAGACTTAATGAAGCTATTATAAGTTATAAACAAGCTATATTATTGGAATCAGATTACTCCTCGGCTCACTATAACTTGGGCGCCACACTAAAGGCTCTTGGCAGATCAAGTGAAGCTGAGGAAAGTTACAGAAAATCTATACTCTTAGAGCCTAAAAATCCTATTTATTATACCCAATTAGGTTTAGTTTTAAGAGATCTTGGTAAGTATGCTGAAGCCGAAGAAAGCTATAGAAAAACTATCGCCTTGGACCCAGAAGATAAAAGCGCCCATTACCACCTCGGGATAGTTTTATTTGAATTTAGACATTATAAAGAAGCTGCAGAACATTTTCAGTTAACCGATATTGCTCACAGCAAAAGTTTTGCATTAAAATGTTCTTATCTTCAGGGTGAAAAATCTATCTTTTATAAACAATTAGACGATATGATAGGCGGAGGTGCGGTTAATCCTGTGATTGGCTCGCTTAGTTGTCGTTCAGAAATTAGATATGGAATAAAAAGAACTAATCCATTTTGTAACGATCCATTAAAATATGTTTTTAAGACTGATTTAACTGAAAAATACGACTTCAAAAATACCTTTATCAACGAAGCGAAAATTATTTTGAGTGATGATACTCTTTCACCTAAGGATCAAGGTCTTATAACTAACGGCTTCCAAACTACGGGTAATTTATTTCATCGAAAGGGAGTTGCGATAGATAAAATTGAAAGTGCTATACGTTCAGAAATAGATAAGTATCGTATTCATTTTAAGGATAGCGATGAGGGATTAATAAAGAAATGGCCAGTTAAATACAGTCTTCACGGTTGGCTTATTAGTATGAAAAGTGGTGGTAAGCTAGCCTCCCATATGCATGATAATGGCTGGTTATCAGGAAGTATTTATATAAATGTACCTCTAAAATCAAATAGTGATAGCGGTAACCTTGTTGTTTGCATAGACGATGAAAAATTTGGAACAAAAGAAAGCAAGAATAAAAAAGAAAGCAAGAATAAAAAAGAAAGTATTGATGTGGTTACTGGTAGCTTGTGTCTTTTTCCATCATCTTTGCTTCATCACACAATCCCATTCAAATCAGAAGAGGAAAGAATAGTGCTAGCATTTGATGTCATGCCAAATCAATAAGCCGTTATTTGCTGGTAATAATAATTTTAATTTATTTCAAAAAAAAGATTTAACAGGTCTTTAAGTGTAAATAACCTATTAGGAGATTATATTGGATAAAAATAAACAACTTGAAATAGAATCGGAAGTCTTTAAAAAAATGATCAATCATTTTCAAGAAAGAACCGATATTCAGAATATTGATATAATGGAAAGTTCGGGTTTCTGTAGAAATTGTTTATCTCGCTGGTATCAAGAATCATCGAATGCTCTGGGGGAGGAGATATCAAAAGAAAAAGCTAAAGAAATAATCTACGGTATGGCTTATGATGAGTGGAAAGAAAAGTATCAAACTTAAGTTAAGCTGCTATTAATGATCTAATTTTTTTTAAATTTTTTAATAAGCATATAAGAAATAATAGATTTCTAAAAAAAAACTAGAAACTATCTATTTTTTCACGTAACAAATACTACCTTATTTATTAACGATAGATTGAAGTATATGAAAATTTGTATTTTAAAAGAAAAGTCTGAAAATGAAAAACGTGTTGCTTTAGTCCCTGACGTTGCAAAAAATCTTATTAACGACGGCTTTACTGTTTTAATGGAGACTAAAGCCGGTGAGCTAAGTAATTTCTCGGATGAGGATTATATCTCTGTTGGGGTACAGGTAGGTGATTTTAAAAAAATTATCCTTGATGCCGATATTGTGTTTTCTGTAAAAATGCCTGAATCCGAAGTAATAAAAAGTATGAAAGAACATTCCTGTTTGATTGGATTGCTCAATCCTTATGATAATTATGATCAGTTGAGATTGATTTCTGAAGGAAATATAAATGCATTCTCGATGGAGCTTGTTCCAAGATCGCCTCGCGCACAAGCTATGGATGTTTTGTCATCTCAGTCAAATTTAGCTGGATATAAAGCTGTAGTGGATAGCTCTTCAATCTTTAATAGAGCCATGCCTATGATGATGACTGCAGCAGGTACGATAGCACCTGCGAAAATCTTTATTATGGGTGTAGGTGTTGCGGGTTTACAGGCGATTGCAACTGCAAAAAGAATGGGGGCAGTTGTATCCGCTACTGATGTCAGAAGAGCGGCTGGAGAACAGTGTGAGAGCTTGGGTGCTTCGTTTATCATGGTGGATGAAGAAGAAGATTCGGAAGATTCAGATGGATATGCAAAGGAAATGTCTAAAGATTATCAAAAAAGACAGAACGAATTAATTACAAAACATATTAAATCTCAAGATATTGTTATTTGTACGGCCTTAATACCTGGGCGTCCAGCGCCTCTTCTAATGACTTCTGATATGGTTTTATCTATGAAAAAAGGGTCTGTAATTGTTGATATGGCTATTGAAAGAGGAGGAAATTGCGCCCTTACAGAGCCTAATAAAAATATTGAAGTTGAGGGTATAAAAATTGTTGGAGATTTAAATATTATAAGTGGACTAGCTCCTGATGCATCTAATCTTTATTCAAGAAACTTATACTCTTTTTTATCGTTATTTATTGATTTAAGTGCTGATGAAAAGTTAAATTGGAAAGATGAAATCGTTTCAGCTGTTTCTGTTGTTAAAGATATGAAGATTTCTGAAATTTTTACTAAATAATACAAAGGAAGTTTTATGGATATTAGCCCGCTCGTTTACTATGGAAGTATTTTTATTTTAGCAATATTTATTGGTTACTATGTTGTGTGGTCTGTTACGCCGGCCTTACATACACCCCTAATGTCAGTAACAAATGCAATTTCAGCCGTAATCATTGTTGGAGCCATTGTTGCAATAGGTACGGATACTAGTGATAGTGGAATATCAGGTTTGATATCAAAATTCGTTTCTTTCTTTGCTCTTATTTTTGCCTCTATTAATATTTTTGGAGGTTTTTTAGTTACTCAGAGAATGCTTGCAATGTATAAAAAAAAGGTAAAGAACGATGTTTAATAATTTAATATCCTTAGATTTAGAGGCATCACTATATTTATTGTCTGGGGTATTTTTTATCCTAGGCATCAGAGGCTTATCCTCTCCAGAAACGGCTAGATTAGGAAATTATCTAAGCATGTCCGGAATGGCCTTAGCATTTAGTGTTACCATTTTAAGTTTAAAAGATTATTCCTTCATCAATCTAGTTCTTATCATAACTGGGATATCGATTGGCGGAACTATTGGCACTGTCTTATCAAAAAAAATCGCTATGACTGATATGCCACAGATGGTAGCTGCTTTAAATTCTATGGGTGGCTTGTCAGCAGTTTTAGTTGCATGGGCGGCTTTTTTATCACCTGGAGCTTTTGAGCTGGTTTTTAACGGCTATATAAAATCCTCGAGCATGGTTGAGCTTCTTTTGGGTATACTTGTGGGGGCTGTAACTTTTTCAGGTTCAGTGGTTGCTTTTTTAAAGCTACAAGGGTTAATGAAGAGCGCTCCTGTCATTTTACCTTTTAGGCACGTTTTAAGTATTGGCGTTCTTGCTGTTATACTTTCTTGTTCTTATTTAATGTTAATGGGAGCTGAATCTTCTCAAATTTTATTTTTAGTAATTAGTATTGCATCTTTATTACTAGGTCTCTTGCTCATCATCCCTATTGGTGGAGCTGATATGCCGGTTGTAATAGCGGTCCTAAACTCTTACTCAGGTTTTGCAGCTGCAATAATTGGCTTTACCTTAGGTAATCTAGCTCTTGTTATAACAGGGGCATTAGTTGGTTCATCGGGGGCTATACTTTCTTATATTATGTGCCAAGCTATGAATAGATCTTTCTTTTCAGTAATTATGGGAGGATTTGGTGATGAGGTTAGTAGTTCTGAAATCAAAGAAACGAGACCCGTCAAGGTTGGGTCTGCCGATGATGCTGCATTTATTCTAAAAAATGCTAGTTCGGTGATTATAGTCCCTGGTTACGGAATGGCCGTAGCAAGAGCCCAGAACTCACTTAAGGAAATGGTTGATAAGTTAAAAGAGATGGGGATTAAGGTAACTTATGCTATTCACCCTGTTGCAGGGAGAATGCCCGGACACATGAATGTATTATTAGCCGAAGCAGATGTTCCTTATGATGATATTTATGAATTAAGTGAAATTAACTCTGATTTTGCACAAGCTGATGTTGCTTTTGTTGTAGGGGCGAATGATGTAACAAATCCAGCCGCAAAATCTGACCCTAACAGTCCAATTTTTGGGATGCCGATTTTAGAAGTGGAAAATGCAAAAACTGTTTTATTTGTGAAAAGAAGTTTAGGAATAGGGTATGCGGGTATTGATAATGATTTATTCTACAGAGAAAATACTATGATGCTTTTGGGTGACGCTAAAAAGATGTCTGAAGATATATCGAGCAGTATATAGATTTTATTTAGCTTAGTAAGATTTTCTCTTGTCGTCGTCTTTCTTTTTCATTGGAATAAGACCTTCACGCATGGCTGTTTTTCTTGCTAGCTTTCTAGTTCTTCTAATACACTCAGAATTTTCTCTAGCTTTTCTTTCAGACGGCTTTTCATAACAATTTCTTAATTTTACTTCACGAAATACACCTTCTCTTTGCATTTTCTTCTTAAGAACACGAAGTGCCTGCTCAACATTATTATCTCTTACTGAAACTTCCATTTGTAACCTTTATGTTTTTATTTCTAACATTTGATTACCAAAGGCTGATAATAATGTCTAGTAAACAAATCAATATAAATAATTATTCTCACTTTATGTATGTAACTATTTAAAATAGTGGTTCTTACTAAAAAGACGAGTTATATGGCCCATCTTTCTTCCATCTTTAACTTCTTTCTTGTTGTATAGATGAATCTTTGTACTTTCTGAACTTTCTTTGTTTAGCCATTCCCTCACCTCATCGCCTATTATATTAATCATATGAGCATTTTTCTTTATAGTCGGGGGTACAATTTTTTTTCCAGATACGCATATCATATGCTGTTCAAACTGACTGATATCACAGGCATCAATTGTCCAGTGCCCTGAATTATGAACTCTAGGAGCTATTTCATTCACTAAAATATCATCCTTAATTATAAAGAATTCTACAGCCAAGACACCTATATGGTCCAATTCTGTGATTATTTTTTTTGAGTAACTTATTAATTTAGTAACTTGTATAGCTGATAATTGTATAGGTGCAAAAGTATGTTTTAATATATGATTTTCATGAACATTCTTACCGATTGGGTAATGACATATATTGCCGTAAATATCTCTGGCCATTATAACTGAAACCTCAAAATCAAAAGGTATTTTTTTTTCAATTATAGATTTTCCATTAATTCTTTTAAAGACTTCATCGTAATCTTCTTTATTTTTTATATTTTCTTGTCCTTTTCCGTCATAACCAAGG
>Ga0209709_10001019_pt1 | contig 26249 bp, 22 predicted proteins | sample ArcticOcean_MG_C_2_FD_187435 | JGI IMG/M metagenome (GOLD analysis project Ga0209709, IMG submission 187435) | Marine microbial communities from western Arctic Ocean - ArcticOcean_MG_CB4_136 (SPAdes) (version 2) | ecosystem: Environmental > Aquatic > Marine > Oceanic | place: Arctic Ocean...
CTATGATCTTTTCGCAATCAACTGCGAGGGCGCAGTTTTCCCATACTTTATCTTCAGGAATAATGGGGATTATCCATCGGCAATAGATTAATAAGTCGATTTTTACGGGTTGCATATTGCCTCCGGATTACGTCACAGAAGTATACTGATTTTTTCGCCGTCATGCCTTAAAGGGCTAATAAAAGTGACATTTTAGCCCCCTATCTATGCTAAAATTCACATCACTAAACGGGTCTATTTTAGGCTGTGTCAAAGACAGTGACTCGAACCCTAAAAGAGCAATAATAATCAGGAAATAATTGTACATTATGGTCGATTTAGCCAAAGAAATTGTTCCAGTTAATATTGAAGATGAGCTTAAGCAATCCTATCTAGATTATGCCATGAGCGTAATTGTTGGTAGGGCGTTGCCAGATGTCAGGGATGGTCTAAAGCCAGTGCATAGGCGTGTTTTGTTTGCCATGAGCGAGCTTAATAACGACTGGAATAAGGCCTACAAGAAGTCAGCCCGCGTGGTGGGTGATGTAATTGGTAAATACCATCCTCATGGCGATTCGGCTGTCTATGAGACCATTGTTCGTATGGCTCAGCCTTTTTCTCTGCGCTATATGCTGGTCGATGGCCAGGGTAACTTCGGCTCGGTTGATGGTGATTCTGCTGCGGCGATGCGATATACCGAAATTCGCATGACCAAAATTGCTCATGCATTATTGGAGGACCTAGAAAAAGACACCGTTGATTTTGCGCCCAACTACGATGAAACCGAACAGATTCCGGTGGTCATGCCAACTCGAGTGCCCAATTTGCTCGTCAACGGTTCATCTGGTATCGCCGTGGGTATGGCGACGAATATTCCGCCGCACAATCTAAGTGAGGTTGTCAGAGGCTGTCTGGCGCTGATTGATGACAGTGAAATCACTATTGACGAGCTGATGGAGTATATTCCCGGCCCGGATTTCCCTACGGGGGCGATTATCAATGGTAGGGCGGGTATTATTCAGGCTTACAGGACCGGTCGAGGGCGTATCTATATGCGTTCTCGTGCTGAAATTGAGGTAGATGAGAAGACCAAGCGTGAAACTATTATCGTCAGCGAAATTCCTTATCAGTTAAATAAGGCGCGCTTGATTGAGCGTATTGCCGAGCTGGTTAAAGAGAAAAAACTGGAGGGAATCTCAGAACTGCGGGATGAATCTGACAAAGATGGCATGCGCATCGTTATCGAAATTAAACGCGGCGAAGTCGGTGAGGTAGTACTCAACAACCTTTTCGCACAGACACAGATGCAGAATGTCTTTGGTATCAATGTTGTTGCTCTGGTTGATGGTCAGCCGCGTATTCTCAACCTCAAGGAGATGCTTGAGGCCTTTGTTCGTCACCGTCGTGAAGTTGTAACGCGAAGAACTATTTTCTTGCTACGCAAGGCTAGAGAGCGTGCGCATACCCTAGAGGGCTTCGCTATTGCGCTGGCCAATATCGACGAAATAATCGTCCTGATTAAGCAGTCTGCTTCACCCGTAGATGCGCGGGAAGCCATTGTTGCTCGGGGCTGGAATCCAGGTACTGTGGTTGCGATGCTCGAGCGTGCAGGCCCACACGCGTCACGTCCAGACTGGCTTGAAGAACAGTACGGTCTGCATGATGGACAGTACTTTTTGTCACAGGAACAGGCCAAAGATATCCTTGAGCTGCGTCTGCATCGGCTTACGAGCATGGAGAGCGACAAGATTATTGATGAGTTTGCTGTCAAGTTGGAAGAGATTGCAGAATATCAGGATATTCTGGGTGACATTAAGCGACTGATGACCCTAATTCGGGAAGAGTTAGAGGCCGTTGTTGAAGAGTTTGGTGATGCTAGGCGTACAGAAATCATTGAATCTCTGCACGATCTGACGGTAGAGGATTTGATTACCGAAGAAGATCGCGTAGTGACTGTTTCCCATGGCGGTTACGCCAAGACTCAACCGTTAAGTGATTACCAGGCTCAACGACGCGGCGGCATGGGCAAGTCGGCGACGGCAGTAAAAGAAGAAGATTTTGTCGAGCATCTCCTGGTGGCCAGCACGCACGCCACCATTTTGTGTTTCACCAATTTTGGCAAGGTGTATTGGCTCAAGGTTTACCAGATTCCTTTGGCGGGCCGGAACTCGCGGGGACGTCCAGTGGTGAATTTGTTGCCGCTGGTTGAGGGTGAGCGTATTAGTTCAATTCTGCCTGTGGAAGAGTATAGCTCTGACAAGTTTGTAATTATGGCCACGGCCAATGGCACTGTGAAAAAGACCTCACTAGATCAGTATTCTAGACCCAGAAGTGTCGGCTTGCGGGCCGTTGACTTAGTTGAAGGTGATCATCTGGTGGGTACCGCCATTATTGATCACGATAGCGATATTATGCTGCTCAGCTCTGAAGGTAAGGCTGTGCGTTTTGCTAGTACTGACGCTCGGGCTATGGGTAGAGTGTCTAAAGGCGTGCGCGGCATGCGTCTGCCAGCTGAGCATTCAGTCATTGCAATGGTTGTGCCCGACAAGGATGGCTTTCTGTTGACCGTCTGTGAAAATGGTTACGGCAAACGTACTCACGTCACCGAATTTCCGACCAAGGGGCGCGGTGGTAAGGGTATGATTGCTATTCAGGCCAGTGATCGTAACGGGCCTCTAGTGGGTGCTACCCAGCTATTTTCCGGCGATGAGATTATGTTGATCTCTGATCAAGGCACTATGGTACGTACTCGCGGTGATGAGGTGTCAGTGGTTGGCCGCAACACCCAGGGTGTTCGAATTATTCGCCTCAAAGACAATGAGAATCTGGTGAGTCTGGCCCGTATTGCCGAGCCAGAGGAAGAAGGCAGTCTTGGCGAAGACGGTGCGCAAGAGATTGTTGAGGCAGATGATTCAAGTGAAGAATAAGACTAAGAAGGTTTAAATAATGTCTGACGATAACCCACTTTTGGGTCTTAGAGACAAAATTGACGCGCTAGACCTGCAGATTATGCAGGGTATTAGTGAGCGTGCGCGCTGCGCGCAGCAGGTTGCAGAAGTAAAGAAAGGGCAGGGAGACAAGGCCTACTACAAGCCTGAACGAGAAGCGCAGGTGTTGCGCCATATTATGGCGCAAAATGGGGGCCCCTTAGGCAATGAAGATATGGCGAGATTGTTTCGCCAGATCATGTCCGCCTGTTTGGCGCTGGAGCAGCCTATAAATGTTGCATTCCTCGGGCCTGAGGGCACCTTTACTCAGGAAGCCGCGCTGAAGCATTTTGGTGATGCCGCGATTAGCGTACCTCAGTCTGCGATCGACGAAGTGTTTCGTGAAGTCTTGGCGGGTAGTTGTCACTACGGTGTTGTGCCTGTTGAAAACAGCACGGAGGGAGTGATCAGTCATACTCTAGATAGCTTTATGGACTCGTCGCTGAAAATTTGCGGTGAAGTGGAATTGCGCATTCATCAGCATTTTATGATCGGCCCGAACACCAATAAAGACAATATCACGCGGGTGTACTCGCATTCTCAATCACTGGCACAATGTCGGCAGTGGCTGAACTCCAATTTTCCCAATATTGAACGTGTTGCGGTAAGCAGTAATGCGGAGGCGGCCAAGCGTGTGCAGGGAGAGTGGAACTCCGCGGCGATTGCTGGCGATATGTCATGTCAGCTGTATGGCTTAGAAAAGATTTGGGACAAGATTGAGGATCGTCCGGATAACTCTACACGTTTTTTGATCATCGGCACTGAAGAAGTTCCGCCTAGTGGTGATGATAGAACCTCCATTGTGGTGTCCGTGCAAAACAAGCCGGGGGCGCTGTACGATTTACTTGAACCATTTCGCCGCAACAACGTAGACATGACGCGTCTCGAGTCGCGACCCGCACGCAACAGTAAGTGGTCGTATGTATTCTTTATCGACTTCGCCGGCCATATAGAAGATGCCGCCGTGGCCGCTGTGATAGAACAGCTCACCGCAGAGGTTGCTGATCTCAAGGTGTTGGGATCATACCCAAGGGCTGTGCTTTAAGCCCCCGCCATGTCAATTTTTCTCTAGCTGGTGCGAAATGTCGAATAATTTATCAAGCTCCAAGGCCTCTTTAAAGCCAATAGTTAACCGTCTGGTGGTGGTTGGGTTGGGGCTTATTGGTGCGAGTTTGGCGGCGGCTATACGAGAAAAAGGCTTGGCTAATCAGGTCATCGGTATCTCTCGGCGGGCCTCAACCGTTGAAATGGCTCTGGAAATGGGCGTTATCGACCGTGGTGAGGCTAGTTTAGCCGCGATTGCATCAGACTTAGTTTCAGGGGATGTATTGGTTATTGGCGTGCCGACCTTGGCCGTGCCTAAGGTTCTTCAAGACTGTGCCGACTTACTTTCGAACGAGGTCACCATTACAGATGTGGCCAGCGTTAAAGGCAGTGTGATAAACGCGGCTATAGACATTTATGGTGAAGTTCCTAGGCAGTTAGTGCCGGGGCATCCTATCGCTGGATCGGAGAAAAACGGAGTCACTGCATACAATCCTCGGTTATTTGCCGACCACCGCGTCATACTGACGCCAGATGCGTCCACAGGGGACCAACATTTACAGGTGGTAACTGACATCTGGACCGCCGTCGGTGCGACAGTGACGAGTATGGATGTTGCAGAGCACGATGAAATACTGGCCGCGACCAGTCATCTGCCGCATTTTCTCGCCTATTCATTAGTGGATACTCTGGCATCAATGGGCGACAATCGGGAAATATTTCGCTACGCGGCAGGGGGATTCCGTGATTTCACCCGGATAGCAGCGAGCGATCCGGTAATGTGGAGTGATATCGCATTGGCGAATAGGGAGTCGATTGTTGCTATTCTTGATAAGGTTATGAGTAACTTTCAGGAGATGCGCAGCGCTATTGACAGCGGCGATCAAGACTACCTCATGGATATGTTTACCCGCGCTCGTGAAGCGCGAAATCACTTTGGACAAATATTAGAGCAACAGGCACTGCAGGGCGGAATACAGAGTCCCATGGTCGAAAAAACAATCAATTATCGCGTGCTGCCCGGTGGCAGCGCGCAGGGGAATATCCGTGTCCCCGGCGATAAATCAATGTCGCATCGTTCTATTATGCTGGGTTCGTTGGCCGAGGGATTGACCGAAGTCACCGGGTTCCTAGAGGGTGATGATAGCTTGGCCACCTTGCAGGCGTTTCGCGATATGGGGGTGATTATCGAGGGGCCTGTGAAGGGGCGTCTGGCGATACATGGTGTTGGATTACACGGTTTGAAAGCGCCCTTAAACCCAATTTACTTGGGTAACTCAGGGACCTCTATTAGACTGCTGAGTGGGCTGCTGGCCGGCCAGGCCTTTGATGCCGAGCTCTGTGGTGATACGTCACTGTCCGGTCGTCCTATGGGCCGAGTTGCAGACCCCCTAAGAAGTATGGGTGCCGTTATTGAAACCGCCGAGGGAGGTCGTCCGCCGTTAAAAATTAAAGGCGGACAGACGTTGCGGCCAATCGACTATCAGATGCCTATGGCTAGTGCGCAGGTAAAGTCCTGTGTCCTGTTAGCTGGACTTTATGCTGAGGGCACAACTTCTGTTGTAGAGCCTGCACCGACTCGTGATCATACTGAACGTATGTTGCGCGGCTTTGGTTATCCGGTGATCACCGACGGTAGCAAAGTGTCGTTGACTGGCGGAGGATATCTCAGTGCTACGCGTATTGACGTGCCTGCAGATATCTCGTCGTCGGCATTTTTTATGGTTGCTGCGGCCATCGTACCTGGGTCGGATATCACCTTGCGACATGTTGGCGTGAATCCAACCCGAGTGGGCGTGATCAATATTCTGCGCCAGATGGGTGCCAACATAGCGCTGTCCAACGAATTGGAAGTGGGTGGTGAGCCGGTAGCTGATATTCGTGTGCGTTACGCGCCGCTAAAAGGGATTGCCATCCCTGAAGACCAGGTCCCCTTGGCGATTGACGAGTTTCCTGCGATATTTGTCGCTGCAGCCTGTGCAGAGGGCACCACCATTCTCACCGGCGCCGAAGAATTGCGCGTCAAAGAGAGTGACCGTATCCAGAGCATGGCCGATGGCCTAGTGATATTGGGTATTGACGCTAAACCTACAGAGGATGGCATTCATATTGTGGGGGGGCAGTTAGGTTCAGGCTCAGTGCACAGCCATGATGACCACCGTATCGCAATGGCATTTGCCATCGCGGCACTGCGAGCGGAGGGTGAGATAGTCGTTCTCGACTGTAACAATGTTGCCACATCATTCCCCGATTTTGTTGGTCTAGCCGGACAAATAGGCATTAATCTAACATCAGAAAAAATGGGCGAATAGGCCCGAGATTTAATATGGTAAGAGTTATAACAGTCGATGGCCCTAGCGGCGCCGGCAAAGGTACAGTCAGTCGCATCCTAGCCAAGAAATTGGGCTTCCATTACCTTGATAGTGGTGCGCTCTATCGTATTCTGGGTATAGCGGCGCAGCGCCACCAGGTCGATACCAGCAATAATAAAAGTCTCATGATCCTTGCTGAGCACATGGATATACGGTTCGATTCCACGGAAACGGGCGGCATTAAAGCGCTGCTTGAGGGTGAGGACATTACCCAAGAAATGCGTACTGAAAATACCGGCGCACTGGCCTCGCTAGTCGCCTCTCATCCTCAGGTGCGATCAGCACTTTTAAAGCGACAGCGAATGTTCGCAACCGAGCCGGGATTGATAGCCGATGGTCGCGATATGGGAACTGTTGTCTTCCCCAATGCGGTATTAAAAATCTACCTGACTGCTACTACCGAAGAGCGTGCTCAGCGGCGCTACAAAGAGTTGCTTGCAAAAGGTGAAGATGTTAACCTGCGCCTTCTGGAAGAACAGGTACGTCTGCGAGATGAACGCGACATGAGTCGTGATGCTTCCCCGCTATTTCCGGCAGTAGATGCCATTGAATTAGACACCTCGGAACAGTCGATCCAAGAAGTGACAGACACTGTGCTAAACCTTGTGGTTTTTAAGGGTTTATTTAACAGTTCCGTCAAATAACTGGGCATCGCAGCAGTTGCCAGCTTTTACTGCTGTAGGCCTTTACTAAAACTGACCCGCGTAAACTGGCCATGCGGTAAAAAGAGTGCGGCGCTAGCAATTCCTCTGCTGCCACTCCGTCAATACTTTGGTATTTCCCTATGAGCGAAAATTTCGCAGAACTATTTGAAGAAAGTCTCAAGACCGTTGAGATGAATCCTGGCGCCATTATTACAGGCGTAGTTATTGATATCGATAAAGATTGGGTAACGGTACACGCCGGTTTAAAGTCCGAAGGCGTCATTCCTGCTGATCAATTTTATAACGAAAAAGGCGAAATAGAAGTTGCCATTGGCGACGAAGTTCAGGTAGCCCTCGAAGCAGTTGAAGATGGTTTCGGGGCGACTAAGCTGTCTCGTGAGAAAGCTCGCCGAGCTGAGTCTTGGATCGAACTTGAAGCTGCGCATGTTGCGGATGAAGTTGTGATCGGTGTTATCTCTGGCAAGGTTAAAGGTGGCTTCACTGTTGATGTTCGCGGACTGCGCGCATTCCTGCCAGGTTCACTGGTAGACGTGCGGCCATTGCGTGAAATCACGCATCTCGAAAACATCGAACTAGAATTTAAAGTTATCAAGCTTGATCCCAAGCGCAACAACGTTGTTGTTAGCCGTCGTGCTGTTATGGAGAGTGCAAACTCTGTAGAACGCGATGAGCTGCTGGCCAACCTCGAAGAGGGTTCTTCACTTAAAGGTGTTGTTAAGAACCTTACCGATTATGGCGCGTTCGTTGATCTGGGCGGAATTGATGGCCTGCTACACATCACTGACATGTCTTGGAAGCGTATCAAGCATCCATCAGAGATGATCAATGTTGGCGACGAGATTGACGTTAAAGTACTTAAGTTTGATCGCGAGCGTAATCGTGTATCACTTGGTATGAAACAGATGGGCGAAGATCCTTGGGGCGACATCAAAGGTCGTTACCCAGAAGGCGCACGTTGCAAGGCTAAGATAACCAATCTTACTGATTACGGTTGTTTTGCTGAGTTGGAAGATGGCGTCGAAGGTCTGGTACACGTTTCTGAAATGGATTGGACTAACAAAAATGTTCACCCATCTAAGATCGTTGATCTGGGTCAAGAAGTTGAAGTTATGGTGCTGGACATCGACGAAGAACGTCGTCGTATCTCACTAGGTATCAAGCAGTGCTTCACCAACCCCTGGGATGACTTTGCGACGACCATGACCAAAGGCGACAAGATCTCGGGCAAAATTAAGTCTATCACTGACTTTGGTATCTTTATCGGTTTGGACGGTGGTATTGATGGCTTGGTTCACCTGTCTGACATCTCTTGGGACGAAACTGGTGAAGAAGCTGTACGTAACTTCAAGAAAGGCGAAGAAGTTGAAACAGTGGTACTTAGTATCGATTCTGAACGTGAGCGTATCTCACTGGGTATCAAGCAGCTGTCTGATGACCCCTTCAACAACTACGTCACCGATAACGATAAGGGTGCGATTGTAAAAGGTACGGTTAAGGAAGTTGACGCCAAAGGCGCTGTCATCGCTTTGGGCAACGGCATTGAAGCGGTTTTGAAAGGATCAGAGCTCTCTCGTGAGAAAATTGAAGATGCGCGCAATGAGCTGACCGTAGGTGCTGAAGTTGAAGCTAAGGTAATTAATGTGGATCGTAAGAACCGAGTTATTAACCTATCCATCAAAGCGAAAGATGTAACGGAAGAGAAAGAAGCCGTTAAATCTCATCGCAAGGTAGACACCGAGGCCGCTATACCATCGACTATTGGTGACTTGATCAAGGCTCAAATGGATAAGTAATATCCATATGAGATATAAAAGGGTGGCTATGCCACCCTTTTATTTGCCTGAAATTAGAGATAGGGTATTTATTGCTTGTATAAATTTAAAACTTCAATAGAATCAAAGGCTAATATATAGCGTGTGTCGGGGGCTAGTGCCTTTGATATTGAATTAATCCTCATTGATATAAATAGAAAGCATGACAAAATCAGAATTAATTGAAAGGATAGCCCTGAGTCAGGACCAACTCCCGGCAAAGGATGTAGAGTTAGCCGTGCGCATGATTTTGGAGCGAATGACCTCTGCACTAGTGACCAACCAGCGTATTGAAATTCGTGGATTTGGCAGCTTCTCACTGCATTATCGTGCGCCTCGCGTGGGCCGCAACCCTAAGACAGGCGATGCTGTGCCTTTGACTGGTAAGTACGTACCGTATTTTAAACCGGGTAAAGAACTGCGTACTCGGGTAAATGATAGCCTTTAATTGTCTTTACCTTGTTATCTCTAAATTAGCGTTCTAACCGAGTGTTGGGGATACTGAGGCCGCATAGATACACAGCATTCAAATTATTCCTATAGCAATTACCCAAACAGCGACTTCAATGCATCCAGTGACTCTTGGCCCTTGGCCTTGTTTTCCTCTGGGCTAATCTTAGCGCCGTTACCAATCTTAATTAGATCATCCTCAGGTAGTTCGTCGACAAAACGGCTCGGTGTGGTAGCGTAGGTGTCGCCAAACTGGGTGCGCTGTCTGGCGCAGGTCATGGTTAGGGTGCGCTGAGCTCTGGTGATACCCACGTATGCAAGACGACGCTCTTCTTCTATCTGACCGCCCTCAACACTATTCTTGTGGGGCAATATATCCTCTTCCATACCTATCATAAAGACATGCAAAAACTCCAGGCCTTTTGCTGCATGAAGGGTCATTAACTGAACCTTATCATCGGCGGATTCTTCTTTTTCACGGTTAAGAAGATCTCTGAGTATCAGTTTAGCGATGGCGTTTTCTATCCTACTGTCGCCATTCTCTATGCCATTTTCTTCTTCGTCACGATTCAGCACCTGGGCTAGTTGGGCCAGTAGGAACTGCACATTTTCCCAGCGTTTTTGCGCCACATGATCGTTACTCGCATTTTGCTGCAACCAACCTTTGTAGTCCGCGTCTTCCAACATCTCATTGATGGCGGCCATGGGGTCTCTGTCATAGATGTTCCGGTTGACATTTTGTATCCAATGTTTGAAGCGCTTTAGCCTTTCTAGATTGTTGGCGGGCATATTGGCGGTTAGGCCGACTTCGTCGATGACGTCATACAGCGATAGGCTACGTTGGTTGGCGTATTCCCCCAGCTTTTCTAGGGTGGTGGGGCCTATCTGGCGCCTTGGGGTGTTGATGATGCGTAATAGGGCATTGTCGTCTGAGGGATTAATGATCAGCCGCAGGTAGGCCATGACATCTTTGATTTCGGTTTTGGCATAGAACGATTGCCCTCCGGTAATCTCGTAGGGAATATTTTGTGTCTGCAGCTTTATCTCGACTAGTTTGGCCTGATAGTTACCGCGATAGAGCACGGCGAAGTCGCTGTATTTGCAGCGCCGTCTCAGGCGCATGTCGATGATCTCATTGACCACGCGCTCGCACTCGGCATCTTCATTTTCACTACTGATAAAACGCAGGGGATCCCCAGGTCCGAGTTCACTCCACAGTGCTTTACTAATGAGGTGAGGGTTGTTGTCGATTAGTGTATTGGCGGCTTTTAGGATGCGCCCAGTGGAGCGGTAGTTCTGCTCCAGCTTAATAATATTTAGGCTGGGGAAGTCTTCCTTTAGCTTCATCAGGTTTTCGGGTCGTGCACCGCGCCAGGCATAGATGGACTGATCGTCGTCGCCGACTACTGTTAGCGCTTGGTGTTCGTTGACTAGGGTTTTAACCAGTTCGTACTGTGCTAAATTGGTATCCTGATATTCGTCTACCAGCAGGTAACGAATGCGTCTTTTCCAATTATCCAGTACCACTGGCTGCTGGCGAAAGAGCAGTACTGGTGTCATGATCAGATCGTCGAAATCGACTGCGTTATAGGCCTTTAATGCTCGTTGATACCGTTCATAGAGCATGGCGATGCCCTGTTCGCCAGCACTGTCGGCGGCACCTGCGGCTTGGCCGGGTTTGAGTAGGGAGTTCTTCCAGCTGGAAATGGTGCTCTGGGCTGTATCGATGAGTTTCTCGTCGAGCTCGCTGTGACGCACCAGCAGCTCTTTTATGAGCTTGCGGCAGTCTTCTTGATCGAGAATAGAAAAGCCGGGTCTAAAGCCCAGTGACTTTATCTCAGCGCGAATAATGTTCAGACCGAGATTGTGGAAGGTTGAAATGGTTAAGCCTCTGGCCGTTTCTTTATCCAGCAAACTGGATACTCGGGCCTTCATCTCTCTAGCGGCTTTATTCGTAAAAGTGACCGCGGCGATGTTGCGCGCAGCTATGCCACAGTCTTCCACTAAATAGGCAATCTTGCGCGTGATAACACTGGTTTTACCGCTGCCAGCGCCGGCTAGTACAAGTAGCGGGCCGTCGATGTATTTCAATGCTGCCTGTTGCTGCTGATTGAGGTTTTGAGACATAAATGGGCTATGCCAGTTCGGCTATAGTGCTGCGTTTTTCTTGCAGCTGGGCCAATGAGCCTTCAAATTCTGTCAGTTTTAGACGTTCTTTGGCGACCACCTCAGCGGGGGCATTGACGGCAAATTTAGGGTTACTGAGCTTGCCCCTGAGCTTGCTGGCCTCTAGACCAATTTTGTCTAATTCACGATCGAGGCGCACCAGTTCAGCCGCCACGTCTATGAGTCCAGCCATGGGTACTAATATTTCTAGATCGCCGCTCAATGTTGTGGCACAGAGTGGTGCGTCGGCAGCATCATCCAACCAGGTGATGGATTCCAAACTGGCCAGTTTACTGACAAATTGACGGTTCTGTTCAAGACGACGTTTGTCGGTAGCATCACCGCGGGCCATGTAAATAGGCAGCGCTTTGGCGGGGGAAATGTTCATCTCACCGCGTACATTGCGCACACCAACGATGACATTTTTCACCCATTCAATATCTGCATCTGCATCAGCATCCATTTGCGAGGAATCTGCCAAAGGGAAGGGCTGCAACATAATGGTGTCGCCCTTAGGGTTCAACTGGACGCCGGCCAGAGGGGCTATGTTTTGCCAAATTTCTTCGGTAATAAAGGGTAGCATGGGGTGGGCCAGGCGTAGGATTGCTTCCAACACACGGACCAATGTGCGTCTGGTGCCTTTCTGTATGGCGGGGTCACCGCTTTCATCCCAGAGTACCGGCTTGGATAGCTCAAGGTACCAGTCGCAGTACTCGTTCCATACAAAGTCGTAAAGCGCCTGAGCAGCTAAATCGAATCTGTAGCTGTCGATCGCGACACTGACATTTTTCTCGGCCACTTGCAAACGCGAGACGATCCAGCGATCTGCGAGGGTTAGCTGGTAATCCGTAGAATGATCCTGGCCACAATCTTGGCCCTCTGCATTCATCAGCACGTAGCGGGAGGCATTCCAAATCTTGTTGCAGAAGTTGCGATAGCCCTCAAGGCGCTTCATGTCCCAATTAATGTCACGGCCTGTGGACGTCAGTGCACATAGGGTAAAGCGCAGTGCATCGGATCCATGGGGCTCGATACCATCGGGGAACTGTTTTTTGGTGCGGCTGGCGATCTTGGCGGCCTGCTGTGGCTGCATCATGTTGCCTGTGCGCTTCGCTAGCAACGTTTCTATATCAATGCCGTCGATCATATCTAAGGGGTCGAGCACATTACCTTTAGATTTGGACATTTTCTGTCCCTGTTCGTCGCGAATCAGGCCGGTGACGTAGACCGTTTTAAAGGGTACTTCTGGCTCGCCATTTTCGTTTTTTATAAGGTGCATGGACATCATGACCATGCGGGCAACCCAGAAGAAAATAATATCGAAACCGGTTACCAGTACATCGTTGGGATGGAAGGTTTTTAAACGCTCAGTTTGCTGCGGCCAGCCCTGTGTGCCAAAGGTCCATAGGGCAGAGGAGAACCAGGTATCCAAAACGTCTTGGTCCTGCGTCAGCGTTATGTCGGCAAGACTGTATTTTTCACGTACTGCGTCTTCGCTGTGACCAACATAGGCTTTACCTGCTGCGTCGTACCACGCTGGTATCTGGTGGCCCCACCAGAGTTGGCGTGAGATACACCAGTCTTGGATGTTTCGCATCCACGAGAAGTACATATTTTCGTATTGCTGGGGAACAAATTTTATGCGACCGTCTTCAACCGCCTCTATAGCAGGGCCGGCAAGTTTCTTAGCATCTACATACCACTGATTGGTGAGCAGAGGCTCGATTACTACTCCACCGCGATCTCCGTAGGGCACGGTCATATCGTTTTCTTGAATGCTTTCTAGCAGACCTAGGGCGGCAAAATCCGCAACGATTTCTCGACGTGCGGCAAAGCGCTCCATACCTTGATATTTTTCGGGCAGGGCTGGGTCCATGTCGGTGTTGTCGCTGCCATCGCTGTTGATACATTCTGCAGTCTCGCGAATATCGGCATTGGTGGTGAGAATGTTGATCATGGGCAGCTTCTGGCGCTGGCCTACTTCATAGTCATTGAAGTCATGGGCGGGGGTAATCTTTACACAGCCGGTACCTTTGTCCATCGCCGCGTAGTCATCACTAAAGATAGGAATCAAACGACCCAACAGAGGCAGTCGGATAAACTTACCAATCAGACTTTTATAGCGTGGATCTTTAGGATTTACGGCAACGCCAGTATCGCCGAGCATGGTTTCAGGTCTGGTGGTGGCGACGACAATATAGTCTTTACCGTCTTTGGTAGTGGCGCCATTGGCCAGAGGGTACCGCAGATACCATATTTTTCCTTTAACTTCACGGTTCTCCACCTCTAGATCGGAGATTGCGGTGTGCAGTTTTGGATCCCAGTTGACCAGCCTTTTGCCGCGATAGATAAGACCGTCGTCATGGAGGCGTACAAAGGCCTCTTGCACGCCCCTGGAGAAACCCTCGTCCATGGTAAAGCGTTCGGTTTCCCAGTCTACGGAATTGCCAAGACGACGCATCTGCTTAGTGATGGTGCCTCCGGACTCCTCTTTCCAGTTCCAAATCTTTCCTATAAATTTCTCGCGTCCCAGTTCTTCGCGACCGGGTAGACCTTCGGCGGCGAGTTTGCGCTCGACCACCATCTGCGTGGCAATGCCAGCATGATCTGTGCCCACCTGCCATAGCGTGTTTTTGCCTTTCATGCGGTTGTATCTGATGAGGGCATCCATAATGCCATGCTGTAGGGCATGCCCTATATGCAGGCTTCCGGTGATGTTGGGCGGAGGAATGACGATGCTATAAGGTACGCCTTCGCCACAAGGGGCAAAATAACCACGCTCTTCCCAGGTTTTATACCATTTAGTTTCTATATCCTGGGGGGCAAATGTTTTTTCCATTATTAAGCTCGGTATCTAATTCTGGTGGAATTTGGTCAGCGGGGAATTATAGGTGTTGGGGCTAGCCGTTGCGATCAGTTTTCGAGGTTTAACCGCTCAATCACTTTGGCGCGGATCTTTTCACGCAAAAGCTTTTCTAACCTAGGTCGCAGGCTTGTTATTAGGCGAGTGACAATGGCATCAACCTGAGTTTCATCGCAGTCGCCGTCGAGCTTTTCAAATAGATGATGCTGGGCCTCATTAAAGACCTTGCGCGACTGGTGCTCGCTATCAATTGCATTGTCCAGTGACCGGGTGAGCAACGGTATTTGTAAGTGCTCGAAGTCCGTTAGTTTTTGATCTGATATCGCGTCGTTGTGCAGCAGGTTCTTATGCAGGGAATACAAATCATCTAGCAGTTGATCATAGTCTGGGTGACCTACATCTTGGCGCTGGTTACTATCGCTCATGAGTCAAACGTGGCACTGAGGTCATGAAAGCTAAGCGCATAGCCGCGCTCTTTGTAAAACTTAAAGTTGTCGCGTTTGGACTGTTCATACTCTGGCTGCGGGTAAATAATTTCCACTACGCGATCAAAGCGGCTAAACCAGGTCGGAATCTCCGCCTGTAAGTTGATTAGAATCTGATGGTGCTCTCCGGGTTCTTTGTCAACGCTAATAGCAACAGGTGCATTGTCTACGCCCAGGGCATGGGGCACAAAGGCGGTAGTCTGAAAGCCCCAGAGTTTCTCATCCAACTGCTGGGCCACGGCATTGTCAGGTACTAGACAGAGAACCTGTTGATTCTGCTTTAATGACTTTTGAATTAACTGACAAGCGAGGGAGAGGGCAGCCTGTTGGTCGCCGGCTAACTTATAAAATGAAACGCTGGTCATTGTTTTACTTCGCCTTGCTACGCAGATAATCCATCAGGATTGGCACTGGGCGTCCGGTAGAGCCCTTCTGTGCGCCTGAAAGCCATGCGGTGCCGGCAACATCCAGATGCGCCCACTTGTATTTCTTAGTAAAACGGCCGAGAAAGCAGGCGGCGGTAATAGTACCGGCCTGCGGACCACCAATGTTAGCGATGTCGGCGAAGTTACTTTTTAGCAACTGGTCATATTCCTCATACAGCGGCAGGCGCCATGCGCGATCCCCACTGCGAAGGCCGCTGCGAAGCAGGTCTTCCGCTAATTCATCATTATTAGACAGCAACCCGGCGGTCTCTTTGCCTAGAGCGCCAATTACCGCGCCAGTTAGGGTGGCAATATCAATCACGGTGTCCGGCTTAAAGCGGTCGGCATAGGTGAGGGCATCACATAGAATCAAACGCCCTTCGGCATCTGTATTTAATACTTCGATAGTGTGTCCAGACATGCTGGTCACTACATCGCCGGGCTTGGTTGCATTGCCATTGGGCATGTTTTCGACGGCGGGGATAATAGCCACCACATTGATTGACATCTGCGTTTCGATGAGCGCATGCATGACGCCGATTACCGCCGCGCCACCGCACATATCATATTTCATTTCGTCCATGCCGCCGCCGGGCTTGAGACTGATGCCCCCAGAGTCAAACGTCACCGCTTTACCCACCAAGACAACTGGCTTGGTAGTGGCTTTGTTGCCTTGATATTTAATCACGATCAATTTACCCGGCTCAACTGAGCCCGCGCTGACAGAAAGCAGTGATCCCATCTTCAGTTTGGCCATATGGGCCTCGGTTAATACGTTGGTAGTGAACTTAGCCTGTCCTTTGGTGAGCACTTTTGCCTGCTCTGCAAGGTAGGTCGGTGTGCATAGGTTGGCGGGCATATTGCCCAGTTGCCGCGCGGTATTCATGCCGTTGCCTACAGCTGCGCCATATTTGAGACCTCTGTTGGCCGCATTGACGCTGGCTTTGGCTGCGACCCAGTAGGTTAGGCTTTTCAGTTTTTGCGCTGGCGTTTTCTTGCCGCTATCGTACCTATAACTGACTGAGTGCACGCAGCGAGCGACAATACCGGCCTGCCATTCGGTATCATCGGAGAGGCCTTCTCCAACCCAGACCGCTTTGGTTGAGGGCGTCTTTAAGAGGGCATTGGCACCGGCATGAGTCACCTTAATCTGTTGCTGGGCAGTGGTTGCACCATCGGTGCCGACTAAAATAATGCGCTTGCCTGTGCCTACAGGAATGTGGATTATCAGTGTTTCGCCCGCTTTACCGTTGAAATCGCCTGCTTTAATCAACGACGTTATTGCACCATCGAGACTAGCATCGAGATCCTTAGCGCTGTTTTGTAGTTGTGAGCCCGTCGCGACAATGAGAGAATCGGCCTTAATGTTTAACAGGTTGGCGGAAGATGCAGTAAAATACATAATAAGTCCAAATTTTGATTGATATATAAGTGAAACGACCCGTGAAGGATACCATTCTGTGCAACCACGCCCAATAGCAGTAAGCCTAATACTTTGATTATTTTTCGCTACCTCTGCCGTGAAATTCTGTCGGTCACATTTACTGTCTGCCTTGTGCTGCTGATGATTTTAGTCAGCGGCCGCTTTGTGAAATATTTAGCGAATGCCGTTGATGGTAGTTTAGATGCGGAGGTCATTTTTGCAGTGATTGCTTATCGTATCCCCGGCATTCTAGAGCTGACATTACCGTTGGCTTTCTTTGTTGCTATTCTATTGTCTTTTGGTCGCATGTATATCGATAATGAAATGAGCGTACTCAAAGCTTGTGGCATTTCTGAGGATAAATTACTCGGTTACACGCTTATTATAGCCGCTTTTCTGGCAGTCATAGTGGGCTGGCTCAGTCTCTCTGTATCTCCCTCTGGAATGGCTAAGTCCGAATTGATCATGGTGGAGCAAAAGCAGAAGACGGTCTTAGATAGGCTGTTACCTAATAAGTTTCATTCATTGGGCGAAGGCAAGGGTATTGCCTATGTCGATGATATTGCCGAGACGCAGGCTCTTAATAATGTTTTTCTGGCCCTGATCACTGGCTCTCAGAGAAACAATGACAGTCGGTTGGTGTTGATTCGCGCGGAATCAGGTGTGCAGGATAAGAATGCCGATCAGAGCGAGAGCTTTTTAGTGTTGGATAAGGGATATCGCATTGAAGGTGTGCCCGGAACCCACGAATACCAAATTACGCACTTTAAAGAATATGGCTCGAGAATGGAGAGTCGTGAGCAGATTAATGGCGATGCTAAATCCAGTGCCATCGCCACATCTGAGCTTTTAGCGTCCGAGGACCCGAAGTTACAGGCGGCACTGCAATGGCGGTTATCGGTGCCTATTATGGTATTTGTTGCTGCGCTGATGTCGATTCCTCTAAGCAGAACGAATCCTCGACAGGGTCGATTTGGCCGGTTATTGCCTGCCATTTTGCTGTACTTTGTTTATCTGGTTGCGCTGCATGCTCTGCGCGGTTCGTTGGAGTCTGGCGCAGTGCCCATCAACGTGACCCTACTGCCTGTTCATCTTGTCTTCTTGAGTATTGGCCTGGCGTTATTGCGTGCAGGTAGGACTAAGAAAATAGCATCTTCTTCTGTGGGGATGCAATCTTGACGCGGCTCTCTCGGTATATTGGCAGCACGGTATTTGGCTCCATCTCGATTACATTACTGATCGTGGTTGGGTTGGATATAATCTCGGTACTGCTCGATGAGGTCGGCGCTATTCAGGCCAACTATCATTTTTCTGATGTGCTGATTTATATGGTTACCAAACTGCCGTCCGCGATTTACGAATTTATTCCGTTCGCAACTTTAATTGGCTGTCTTTTTGGTTTGGGTGTGTTGGCCAACAATAGTGAAGTCATTGTAATGCGGGCGGCGGGTGTTTCCCTGCTGCAAATTGTCTATTTTGTGATCAAGCCTGTTCTGCTGTTTATTGTTATGAGTACCATTATAGGAGAGTTCTTCTCACCCTATCTGGATCAGTTGGCTGAGGGCCGGCGTGATTATTTGCGCAGTGGCGAGGCGGCTCAGGATTCGACCGCGGGGGTTTGGGCTCGAGATGGTAGTTCCTTTGTTCACGTTAATGTAGTTTTTCCTGGAGGTGTATTATTTGGTGTGAGCCGTTACCAGTTTGCCGATGATAAAAGTTTGCGTGAGGCCAGTTTCTCTACTCGAGCGACTTTCAATTTCTTTGATGGGTACTGGGTCGAGGAAAACGTTTCAATTACTCGGTTTACTGGCGATCAGACGGTGGTCGACAAGCAGGTGACAAGGCGATGGGCGAGTGAGTTAACACCGGATGTATTGCAGCTCAATATCTTGCAACCAGACGCGCTGTCGATCTCAAGTTTACATCGGTATATCAAATTTTTAGAGCAGCAGAATGCTGATGTGGCGAGCTATGAGCTAGCCTTTTGGCGCAAGGTACTGCAGCCGCTAGTCATTGTGGCGCTGGTGCTAATTGGCATTTCGTTTGTCTTTGGCCCATTACGAGATTCGACAATGGGCCTAAGGGTATTTGTCGGTGTAGTGCTTGGCATTAGCTTCAAAATACTTCAGGACATGCTGGGGCCCTTTAGTATTGTGTTTGGTTTTCCGGTGTTCCTAGCGGTTTTGCTGCCGGCATTACTCTGCGCAGGAATAGGCTTATACCTATTGAAGCGCAGAGGATAATTGCGGTTACCCTATGGCGCCTTGGCGATAAAAACTGTGTTTCGCTGCCAGATTGGTATTGATAAACAGCGCTAATGCAAAAATTCGGGCGGTTTAGGTAGGTCGATAATATCAGCTTTTTCGTGTTGGATAATGACCCTGGCTCCAGTGACACTTGCTAGTGTTTCAAAGGTTGCCATGGACTCCCTCGTCTGGACTTCGTCTGTATTGAAACGCGGCACGCGCTGGAGATCACGGCTTTCTTGGCGGTGATAGAGGTCGCCAGTAAGTAGAATCGTGCCCGCCTGGGTTAGATTAATCTGCAGTGCGCTATGTCCCGGCGTATGTCCCGGCATCGCCAACACAGTGACTGAGCCATCACCAAAGACATCGTGGTTGCCGCTATAGGTTATTGCATCTAAGTCAGCGAAAGCGAGATTTTGGTTTTTGCTCTCGTCGGTGCTGAACATATGCTCAAATTCATTATCGTTGACTAGCCACTGTGCATCTGGGAATAACGCGACTTGGCCGGTATGGTCAAAATGGCTATGGGAGATTGCTATAAATTCAATGTCCGCTGGCGTCATTTCTAGCACTGCAAGTTGATCGGCTAATGATCTTTCTTGTGACAGAGTAAAGACACCATTGGTCTGCGGGGCTTCGCCAACTGTGGCGAGAGGCAAGCCCAGATCCCATATCAGGTCGCCTAGTGGGTGACGGATTAGGTAGCAGGTACTGGCAAGGGTCCCCGCCTGTCCGGCATAGTCGCCACTAGATGAGAACACATCGAAATCGGACACCTCAATGGTGCCGCAGTCGAACGTGTAAAGTTTTATCCTGGTTTCACTGCTCTGCGCTACAGCTGATTCTGATGCCATTGGAGGTATGCTGACACTGTCCTCCTGCTGAACGCAGGCTGTCAATATCAGGCTTAGAGTTATGGTTCTTATGAGCATTTGTGTATTCCTCTGATCAATCGTTACTTTCTTTTTGGATATAGTTCGAACAATCCTATGCGCTAAATACTGGGTAAACTCTGAGGTCAGACGGTTAAAACACGCCGAATGGCCTGATCCCAACCTGCGACTTTACGCGCTCGTTCTTGCCCAGACATTTGTGGCGAAAATTGTCTGTCTAGCTGCCAACCCTTGGCAAACCCAGTCTGGTCTGGCCAGATGCCCGCCCTTGAACCGGCCAGCCAAGCCACACCCAGTGCCGTTGTTTCGGCTATTACCGGTCGATCTACCGGTGATTGCAAAATATCCGCCAATCGCTGCATTGTCCAGTCGCTGGCTACCATGCCACCGTCGACACGCAATACTGTCTCTGCCATCTGATTCCAGTCTGATTGCATGGCGTTTAATAGGTCTAATGTCTGGTAGCATACTGACTCCAGCGCAGCGCGTGAAAGTTCCGGTGGGCCGGTGTCTCGAGTCAGGCCGATTAGTGCACCACGGGCATTGGGGTCCCACCAGGGCGCGCCAAGACCCGTAAACGCCGGAATCATATAGACCTGTTGATTGTCATCCGCCGTCGCGGCAAGCTCACCGGATTGCTCCGCTGATTCGATAATCCCGAGTCCATCACGTAACCACTGTACCGCGGCACCCGCAATAAAAATTGAGCCCTCGAGTGCATAAGTGGTTTTGCCGTTTAGTTGATAGGCGATGGTGGTGAGCAACCGATTACTTGAACTGACTGGCGTGTCGCCAGTATTGAGCAGCGCAAAGCAGCCGGTGCCGTATGTCGATTTCATCATTCCACGGTTAAAACAGGCCTGCCCCAGAGTGGCGGCCTGTTGATCTCCTGCTATACCCAGAATGGGGATCGTAGCGCCCAACAAGCTGCTGTAACCAAAATCCGCGGCGCAATCTTTGACTGTTGGTAGCAGGTTAGAGGGAATATCGAAGAGCGCCAGTAAGTCTGCATCCCATTCGCCGCTATGGATGTTGTAGAGCATTGTTCTGCAGGCATTGGTGGCGTCGGTGGCGTGAGATACGCCCTCGGTAAGGTTCCATAAAAGCCAGGTGTCCACGGTACCAAAAGCCAGTTCGCCGGCTTCGGCTCTCGTTCGAGCGCCGTCGACATTATCTAGTATCCAGGCCAGTTTGGTCGCCGAAAAATAGGGGTCTAGTAGCAGGCCAGTTTTTTCAGTAATTATCGGCTCATGACCCTGACCCTTCAGTCCATTGCAATACTCAGCAGTGCGCCGATCCTGCCAAACAATGGCGTTATAAACCGGTTCGCCAGTCTTTCGATCCCAGAGCACGGTGGTTTCCCGCTGATTGGTTATGCCGATAGCCGCAATTTGGTTTGGGCTAATGCCAGCCTGAATGATGGCGGCCTTTGCCGTATTGAGGCTAGTCTGCCAAATATCCGCAGGGCAGTGTTCTACCCAGCCAGAATTGGGAAAGTGCTGTTGGAGTTCTTGTTGCGCTAAAGCCGCGATGCTATAACTGAGATCAAAAACAATGGCTCTGGATGATGTGGTACCTTGATCCATTGCAAGAATATATTTAGCCGTCATAAACTCTGTCCTATGCCATCAATTTTTATTTTTGATTTACTTGTCTTTTGGCAACAACACGACCTCAGTGCCGGTAACAATGTCATGCAGACAACCCCTGGCGGAAGGAAGCATAATCCAAAGATAACCCATACCACATAGGGCGAGTGAAAAAGGGGCTAGCAGGCTGCGTTTGATGCATTGTTCCGTCGTCACCAGCATGCCTTGAGCGTTTAAAGGGCCATTTGTCTGTTGAAGCCTAACTCGCCAGGCCTTCATGCCCAGTGTCTGACCTTGCTTGCGCCAGCATATAAAGTAGTATCCTCCCAGCACTAACAGCCAACCCAGAAAGCTCAGCCACTGCAGTGCGGCTGGGATCTGAATTTCCTCTAAAAGACCATCGCTATTGACGAGGGTCTTGAAGAGAATTTTAATGATCAAGAGCAGAGCTCCATAGGCGAGGGTGAGGGCAAAGAGCAGAAATGTATCATAGATCAGCGCGGCTAATCGACGTCGTAGACCGGCCGTGGGCAGTTCGTCGGAGTTAGTCAGTTCAGTCATAAGATTTTAGCTAGCCATTGGTAGTGAATACTGAGGTGTTCAACAAATTATTCATGCTCCGATTTTGCCCAAAGCCAGTACAATGCGCAATCGACGATTGTGGTTAAACGAATTTATTATAGTTTAGAAGGAGAGGTTAGTGGATTGGATTTATGGTATTCATGCAGTGCACACAATGCTGAAGTCGGCACCCCAAAGGGTAAGCGAACTTCACGTGCAGCGTGGGCGACTGGATGATCGCTTGCAAAAGATTCACAAACTCGCCGAGCAACACGGTGTGGCGCTGCAGTGGGCGACAGTCAAACAGCTTGATGGTAAGGCTGAGGGCCGACATCAGGGTGTGATGGCGCTGTGCAGCCCAGGTGAAACTTATGACGAGTCCTTTTTGTTAAAACTGGCCGAAGAGAAGGGTCGGGATGCCTTCTTTTTGATGCTCGATGGCGTCACCGATCCGCATAATTTGGGTGCCTGTCTGCGGGCGGCCGATGGTGCCGGTGTGCAGGCGGTCATAGTGCCGAAAGATAACTCTGTGGGGCTAACGCCGGTGGTATCTAAAGTTGCCTGCGGCGCAGCGGAAACCATGCCGCTAGTAATGGTGACTAACCTAACGAGGACGCTCGAAAAATTACAGCAGCAGGGCGCCTGGGTTGTCGGCACCACAGGTGAGGCTGAGCAGTTGATCTACGATATAGACTTGACGGGACCAATGGTTTTGGTGATGGGCGCTGAGGGTCCGGGGATGCGTCAGTTAACCCAAAAGCAATGTGATTTTTTAGCTAAATTACCGATGGCGGGAGAGGTGAGCAGCTTAAATGTGTCAGTGGCAACGGGGATCTGCCTCTATGAGGTGGTTCGACAGCGCAGCAGTAGTTGACTATTGCGGTCTACAGGCTCCGTATTATTGTATTTTGTTTGAACTACCGGCTAAGCTTGTTGGCAGTTTATAGATGTTTATAGTGTAAGGAATAAACATTGAACAATATGGGACGAAATATTTTTTCGATACCTAATATGCTGAGTCTGCTCAGGTTGAGCCTTGTACCGGTATTATTGAGCCTTGCTGTGTCCGGTAACGCTGATGCCTTCCTGCAGATTTTGGCAATCTCATTAGTCACTGATGTACTGGATGGCTATCTGGCTCGCAGGCTTGATCAGGTCAGCGAGCTGGGTGCCAAGCTTGACAGCTGCGGCGACATGTTTACCTACGGCAGTATGATTCTCGGTATTTATTGGCTTTGGCCCGGGGTGTTTGCCGCTCAGGCGGGGTATTTGTTAGCGGCAGCGCTGTCGTTTACATTGCCGGTTGCGCTAGCGTTGAGCAAGCTGGGCGAATATCCAAGCTATCATACGTTGGCGGCTAAGGTCACGGCCCTGCTGTTCGCCCCGGCTTACTACCTGCTGCTATTAGGGGGCGATGATCTGTTCTTCCGAGTCGTTATTCTTTTTCACGTGCTGGTCGCTATGGAGGAGATTGCTATTACTCTGATACTGCAGCAGCCGCGCAGCGATGTCAGGTCTGTTTTTAGTCTTCGCGGCGAGGCCGTCCCGCCCAGAGAGCCGTGAGGTTTTACTGGAGACTCTTTCTGTAAAGCCAGTTGCAACTGAAGGTGCAACTCACTATAATCTCGCGCCACTAAGCGTCTAAGTCGATTTTTTTTGAGCACAACTTAGGCACTCCTTGTCTCATCGTTATGGCTAAATGGCCGATCGGGAGACATTTTTAATCCACAAGGAGATACAATGCGTCACTACGAAATAGTGTTCTTGGTCCATCCCGACCAGAGCGAGCAAGTCCCAAGTATGCTTGAGCGTTATTCTGCATCGGTTAAGGCAGGCAATGGAGCCGTCCATCGTTCAGAAGACTGGGGGCGCCGTCAACTAGCTTACCCAATTAATAAAATCCATAAAGCTCATTACATACTGATGAACATTGAATGTGGTCAAGAAGTTCTTGATGAGCTAAATGACACTTTCCGCTACAACGATGCCGTTTTACGCAGTATGGTTATTCGTCGCGATACTGCAGTGACGGGTGAATCACCCATCATGAAATTGGAAAATGCTGAGAAGGCTGACAAAGAAGCGCGTGAGCGTCGCAACGCTGCTAAGGTCAAGGCTGATGAAGTTAAAGCTGTAGCTGATGCCGCTGCCGCTGCCGCTGCTCCTGCTGAAGAAGCCCCCATCGCTGAAGAAGCGCCTGCTGCTGAAGAAGCGGATAAAGGAGAATAATCATGGCTAAGTTTGTACGTCGTAGAAAGTTTTGTCGTTTCACTGCCGAAGGCGCTACTGAAATTGACTATAAAGATTTAGATACTTTGAAAGGCTATGTTTCTGAGAGCGGTAAGATCGTTCCTAGCCGTATCACTGGTACCAAAGCGGGTTATCAGCGTGAGTTGTCTGAAGCTATCAAGCGCGCGCGTTACATTGCGTTGCTTCCATACACAGACAGCCACAAGTAACCTTAGGAATAGCGCTTGCGTGCCCTAGCTGAGTTTATTATGCGCGGGCGAGCCCAGGCCTGTGCTGTGGGTCTGCTTGGGAATCTATTTCCCTTTATTAGCCCGGCAACTATAGGCCTAGTCACGCTTCGTAAAGGAAGCGTTGAGGGTCTACTCGTAGCACTTTGGGCCGTCTTGCCTCTGATAGTAACGATTTATATCAGTGACAGTAGTCCGCTTTTGACCGCTGTGTCGGTTGCGTCACTGTTTATGATGGTGGTTTCAGCAAATGTGCTGACTTGGAGTGTTTCCTGGTCTTGGACCATGTTGACTTCAGTTGTTGTTGGTGGACTCATCGCGGGCGGACTAGGGTTCGTGCTGTCTGATGATGTTGAGTTACTCGTAGCCGAAATTGGCGAGATTATCGCTAAGATTGATGCAGAGCCGTCATCGGAGAGAGAAGTGTTAGTTCCGGGGCCTCAGTTTATGCTGGGGCTAGTTGCATGGGTGTTGGCTCTCAGTGCCATCGTGAGTCTTCTGATATCGAGATGGTGGCAGGCTCTGCTATTTAATCCAGGTGGTTTTCAGGAAGAATTCCACAGCCTTAGATTAAGCAATCAGTTAGCCGTGGCGGTTCTGATTGTTGTAGTGGCAGGATTTTTCCTGCCGACTGAATACCGGCCCTGGGCGCAGTTAGCAGCTATACCGCTGCTGCTGTCAGGAGTGGCATTGATTCATCATGTGGTGAAGACGTTGCAGTTAGGTAGTCAGTGGCTAGTGTTAATGTATTTTGGGCTGATTGTTTTTAGTCCCACCACAGGTGCGCTGTTGGTCGGTTTGGCCTTTTCCGACAGCATGTTGAATTTACGCTCAAGGTTAGCGGCTATTAAAAATCGTTAGGTCTGGGCAGTTAGTAAGCAAACGAGGTTATTGAGATGCAAGTTATTCTGCTGGAAAAAATTGGTAAGTTGGGTAATATCGGCGACAAGGCTAATGTGAAAGCCGGTTATGGCCGCAACTATTTAGTCCCTCAGGGCAAGGCAGTCTTCGCTACTGAAGCAAATATTGCTGATGTCGAAACGCGTCGTGCAGGACTTGAGGCCGCTGCTGCGGACAAACTTGGTCTAGCTCAGGCTCGCGCCGCTAAGCTAGAGGCTATGGGTACCATCACTATCAGCGCGATCGCTGGTGATGAGGGCAAGCTATTTGGTTCTGTCGGGGTTCGTGAATTAGAAGGTGCGATCAACGCTGCTGGCGGCGAAGTCTCTAAGAGTGAAATTAACCTACCAACGGGCGGTTTCCGTCATATCGGAGAGTTCACGTTTGACGTTCAACTTCACCTCGATTTAGTTCAGTCAGTCACTCTAGTGATCGAAGCCGAGTAATTTACGGTAGCTAGCGGTTTCAGATGCTAGTACGTCAGTAAAGCTATTGCATAACGGCACTGCTTCTTAATAAGATGCAGTGCCTTTTTTGTTTGTTGGCGAATATAGACGTAGTCTAAATCTCATTACAGGTTAAAGAACGCTGCTATGAACGAAGCTCTTTTCGCGGAACCTAGCGCCAGTCAGCCACTGCCCCATTCTATTGAGGCGGAGCAGGCTGTTCTGGGCGGCCTGATGTTGAAGAACGATGCGTTTGATTCTATTGCGGAAATATTATCCGACAGTGACTTTTACAGTAAAGATCATCAGCTAATCTTCAATGCTATGCACCGTCTGGCTGCAGAGGGGCAGCCCTTTGATCCGATTACTCTTTCCGAATTTTTACAAAATAATAATGAGCTTGGTGCCATTGGTGGTGCCGAGTATCTCGTCGATCTAGCTCATGGCACGCCAAGTTCAGCCAATAT
>Ga0209709_10001021_pt1 | contig 26242 bp, 33 predicted proteins | sample ArcticOcean_MG_C_2_FD_187435 | JGI IMG/M metagenome (GOLD analysis project Ga0209709, IMG submission 187435) | Marine microbial communities from western Arctic Ocean - ArcticOcean_MG_CB4_136 (SPAdes) (version 2) | ecosystem: Environmental > Aquatic > Marine > Oceanic | place: Arctic Ocean...
GCCTCGGAGCGGCTTCTTAGTATTACTCCGTTCTTTTTTAAGATCCTTTCGATCTTCTTGGGGTATGTGTTTAGCTCTTTAGCAATAGAGTACGTGCTACTATCTTGTTCATATTGCGATATTACATAACCCTCATCTATGTTAGACATTTTTCTTTCTCCATTATTTCTAGTAATTGTTCATTATTCCAATCTTCTACTATTCCGATAGCCTCTTTATTGCAAAAATTATTTATAATGCCTGCGTGTGACTTACTTCTTGCTATGATCTTTAATCTGTCGTCTCTTAAAATATTGCATACCTGTGTGAAATTCATCGGCCTAACAAGCCACTCTAGATCCCACAGGTACAAATACTTTTTACAGTTATTGTTTGACTTTAATAAGATGTCCGCCTCTTCCAGATTTGTAGCTATAGCCATCCCGATGTAGTCCGAGAAGAAAGACACGCTAGAACAAGAAAAGAGGGGTTTTGTTACAGGAACCCCCAGATTGGCAACGAAGGCAGAACAAGAAAAGTTTGGATCTCTTGATAGTTCGTTAAACTTTTTTATAAGATAAAAGGACTGCTGGGATGGTCCTAAGTCTTTTACGATTGCCGCTATGTTAATCATTAAATTTCCTTATATTATCTATTATATATTCAACATTATTAGAGCTTAGTTTTTCGTGAAACGGAATGCTTACAGTTTGCTTTTCTTCTAAATCTGATTTAGGCATATCCCTGTATTTTACTATATTTTTTACAAGATAATGTTTATGAAAGGCTTTGTAGTGTATGCCGCATTGGATTCCTGCCTTCTTCATTTCTTCTATAAACTTAGAATTATCTTTAACTCTTATTCTATATAGATGATGGCTCTTATTATTATAACCTAAAGATTCGTTAAATGCAAGTCTAATCTGATCTAAAGTATTATTTTTTTTATCTAGCTTTTTCAGGTTTTCATATGCCATCCTAGCCTGTATGGAGTTGCCATGCATCTTATATCCAAGCATCACCTGTTCTCTGTCCCAAGCATTTTTAGACGGCTTAGTGCCATTAAGAACCATCGTCTTGTATCTATCTATAACATATTTACTATCGGAAACAATCATGCCCCCGTCACATCCCCCCACGGGTTTTGTTGGATAAAAGCTGAATATCATCACATCAGCGCCCGTCGCTCTTTTATTGTACTGGTTTTTAGCTACCATTTGTGCAGAATCCCAAATACCGGGATGTAATTCATAAATATCCCCAACCCAATCTATATCGTCGTGAAACTCCATTTTGTTTCCAGAGCTTACAATCACATTAGGAATAACAGGGGGCGTAATGCTTGGTATTCTTATTGTTGTGTTTAAGCCCTTTAGAGATAAGTAGATCAAGCTAGAAGCGCTATTAGCAAAGCACGCATATTTTGCGCCCACATACTCTGCAAAAGCCTGTTCAAATTCCTCAACTATTTCTCCGTGAAGAATATTCCCAAGCTCATTTGTGTTAATTTGATAGTCGTTTATATTAAATAGTCTTATCATTTGAAAAAAATGTATCCGAATTTATGTTTTTGTCGTCAATAAATAAATCATACGCGGGCTTGCCCATCTTTAATTCGTGATACTTTACCCCCCATGTTTGAAATTGTTTTTTGGTTACTTCATACCAGTTTATGCCCGTCATAGTTCCGCGAGCAGTCCAATATACAATAGTGTTCCCTTCATCAAAAAGCTTATTTATTTTTTCAATTCTGTCTTTTACGGGCGTTGCTTTTGCATAATCCCTATCTTTAGGGCTTTCGCAAATTGTTTCATCTATGTCAACATAAATTAGCATTTTAAAATCTCCAAAGATTCTGGAGTCGGCTGAAACTCATCACTAAAAGACATATCTTCTTTATCTTCAATTAAGCAGAGGCTAGCATCGACCAGACCCCTTTTGTGAAGCTTAATTATCAGATCTATTTCGCCTTGGTGGTCATGGCCGCCGTATAGATTTGTGTGATGATTATAGGTGTGGCGTACAAGATCCTGTTCCTGCAACGAAAACCCTATCATAAAAGGCTTTACATTAGTCGCTATACAGAAGGCGACATGTGCAAGTCCGCATTTTAGAAGCCCTCTGTTGCGACCATGCCCATGATCTATTCCATTTTCTTCTATCACATGAGCCATTAGCTTTGAGTTATTGTGTTCATAGTGAACAAAGTGGGATGTTGAGGTTTTTAAAAAATTGTAAAATCTCTTTACATGCTCCATGTCTGTCTTCTCTTTGTATTCTCTATATAATTCCTCTACATCAGCCATTCTTTGATAGTGGTCGTATACATGATTATTGCACACCTGAATAGTGGAATCCCTTTTGCCATATCCCATATCGGGAAGAAGCATATTACTTCTGACTATTACTTCAAAACTGTCTACCAAATCGTTAAATTCGATGTTCTCATATTTTTTTGATCCGCAAATAATAGGACTCATGCTAATCTTCCTGAATATAAGATTTTATGGTTTCTTCTATACCTTTTGAAAAATCAGTCTTTTGAAAATCTACAAACTCTAACATCTTATCGTTCGTGATGCTGTATCTAGAGTCGTGTCCGAGTCTATCTTTAACAAATTCTATACACTGGTCTGGATGTAGATTAAAATACTCTAATATCTTTTGAATTACTTCAATATTGTTTCTCTCGTCCCTAAAGGTTATGTTGTATGTTTCGTTATTAAAATTGGCATTTTGTAAGATGTTGTATATGATTTTAACTGAATCCTTTACATAAATCCAATCTCTAATATTCTTACCGTCTCCATAAACGGGGATCTTATCGCCCTTTTTTAAGGATCTTATTATGGTTGGTACGAATTTTTCACCGTTTTGCCTAGGTCCGTAGTTGTTGCTCATTCTTATCATAACATAATCAATGTCAAAAGTGTTTGAATAAGCTCGCACTATGTGTTCCGCAGCGGCTTTTGTGGCAGAGTAGAAGTTTTGTGGCGATAGTTTGTCCTCTTCATTAAAGGAGCCGCTATCAATTGGCCCATACACCTCATCAGTAGATATATGACATATCGGAACTTCTAGATCCTTGCACACCTCCATCAAGGATTTCGTGCCAGTTATGTTTGAATCTATAAAACAGTTGTCGCCAAGTATAGAATTATCAACATGAGATTCCGCCGCAAAGTGGATAATACATTCAATTTCATTTTCTTGTGCTATATTTTTTATTTTGCCGGTTGAGCATATGTCTAGTTCGTAAAATTTAAAGTTTTGATGTGGTTTTAGGTTTGAAGATTTTCCGGCGTAAGTCATTTTATCTACACCCACTACCTTACATCCCCTTTTTAATAAGAGGTCTAAGGCGTGGCTGCCAATAAATCCAGCACATCCTGTTATCAGAATGTTATTCTTTGTCATAAATTAATCCATTTGTATAGTGGTAAGACTCCATAGTTCCAGCATCCATCCAAAATTCCTCAAGAATACTGTATTCACACTCATAATTTTTTAACATATAGTTATTAACGCTGGTTATTTCGTATTCGCCTCTGGGGGATTTCTTTATGTTTTTTAGCGCGTTAAAAACTTTGTTACTGTACATATAAATTCCCATGCAACCTAGGTTGCTCTTGGGCTTTTTGGGCTTTTCTTCTATCTTTGTAAGCTTTTTTTGTTTAGTAAACACTCCAACGCCATATCTTTCTGGATCTTCCACCTCTTTAAAGAATAGCTTTACATCACAAGTAAAGTTTTCCACATCCTTAGACAAGTCTCTTTCAAAAACATTGTCGCCCAGTATCACCAAGCAGCTATCATCATGCACAAAGTTTCTGCACAGCTTGAGCGCCCCGGCTATGCCGTCAGGCTTGTCTTGGACCTTAAAGGTGAACTGACAGTCGTATTCATTTCCGCTGCCTAGAAAGGCTATCATGTCTCCTACGTGACCCGTTCCACTGATAATCATTATTTCATCTATACCAGCATTTGTCATACTGATAATAGGGTAATGAATCATAGGAAAAGAGCCTATCGGTAACAGATGTTTATTTGTAACTTTAGTAAGGGGGTAGAGTCGGCTACCCGTTCCTCCTGCCAGTATGATACCTTTCATTTTTTTGCCCTTTTTATATCGAGGTGTTCCATGATTTGAAACATGTGGCCTATCTTATTATAGTCGTACCCTAAGTCAAAAGCTTGGGAAATTCTAACATCTAATAGATCTTTTAGATCTGGCAACTTAAAATGATAACATTCTCTAAATATTTTTAAAGCTTCGTCAATTGGTATTTGATCGTAGTAAGATATTGCTGCGCCAACTAGTTCTGTTAATTTATTGAATTCTTGTAGCCACACTATTGGGTCGTGGCTGCATTCTATCCAAGTTCTTTGATCTGGAAAATGATCGCCTAAACTTCCAGATTGAGTTTCTATTCTTTCGCTAAATTCATGATGCATCCAAGGAAAATCCCCCCTATAGCTATTACCCCATATCGTGCCTAAATAAGATGTTGCCTGTTCTACTATTCTAAAGTTAAAAGGGTTTGCAACGTGTATCATATTCCAAGCGGCTTGTATGTGATTTGTTTTTGATACATTATGCCAATTGCCATGAAAGTTTTTAGTTTGTTTTATGACTCTTTCTGAGGCGCTGTTTCCAATTATAGAGTCGGGATAGAGGTTATACATATTGTTTCCTTGCATGTCTTGCATAAGACCTCTAGCCGAAGAATAACTTTGATCTTCAAGAACTTGTAAACACCTATTTATACCTTCCACTTCTATAAAGTCATCATTATCCATCAAGAGTGTGGTGTCTGTGTTTATTTTCATCACGGTGTCTGACATCTTTTTGTAAAAATCTTGAAGACTTTCATCGAAGGGATACCTTAAATATTCATAATTTAAATTTTTAAAGTTTTCTTTGTTTAGTAGAAGTGCTTCTATGTGGCTATCTTTTCCTCCATCGGCTATCCATATCTTATAAGGAAAATTTTCACTATTCCACTTATCCATAAGACGTACTGTATAGTTGCTTCTATCTTTTAACACCAGTAAAATCGAAAAGGTGTTCATTTTCTATCTCCAATCCCTACTGTAAATTCTCTTTCTGCAACCTCATGAGACTCTGGACTATAGCACTGTAGATACCATCTGCCTTCTTTACTATCCCAATTAGCGGGATAGTTAATCATTTGTTTATTCATCCTACTCACGTTGGGTACGCCATGATACAAGGTGGGAGAAACGCACACAAAATCCCCCTTGCTGGCTATATTTTCTAAGAATATTTTATTGTCACTTTTATCTGTAACATAAAATCCATTTTCTCCATAATCATAATCTTCACCTATTTGAGAAAATAGTGCGCCCAGTAGTAATTTCTGGGTCTTAGAAGAATCATAATGTTTAGATATTTGACCACAGTTATATGGGTATTGCAGGAAAGTAATTCTATCTATGACTCCATCGGAAGGAATGTTATTACGGAAAGACTCTGCCTCGTTACCGCTGAGAATTTTAATTGCGTTCCAGTATTTATCAAAAGCATCAAATAGCTTATCACCAAGCTCTTCTTCATTGTGTCTAAAAAAGACATAAGAATGTTCTATGGTAGTATATCCACCCTTCGGACCTTTAGCTTTATCATTTATACAGTGATAATTTGGGCATCCGTCGAGCATTTTAAAGGATTCTGATGGTTTATCTTTTGACCATTCAAAAACTTCTGATTTAATATCTTCTACTTGATCTTTACTAAATGCGTTTTTTAAGATATAGGCATCACCACTATAGACAGATTCCACTATTGATTTAGATTCTTTTTCGTCTGCGTTAGTTACCTTATCTACAAATTCTTCTGCTTCTATTAAGATAATATTTCTTAGATGGTGCGGATAGTTACTCTGGGCTTCTTTCCAGTGCGTTTTAAAAAGGTTCATAATTAAATCTTCCTAGTTTGTACATTTATCATTAAGTCTCTATCGCCTTTCCACTGAAACTTTTCGATGGACGGTTCGCCAAATCCCAGCTTATTACAGATAGCCTTTATTTTTGGTACAGTGTATGCATTTTTATGGAATTGCCCTTCTCCGTTTTGGGTTCCGAATATACTGGCCGTCAAATAGCCCCATCTGTTTTCTGTGGAGTAGGAATAGTTACCAAACCAATGCTGCTGTTCTATGGCTTCATCGTCATCTCTGAAAAAATCTTTCCAATTATCTTCCGCGTCCAGCCACCTTTTAACACAGTCCTCAAAGTCTGGAACACAAAATCTCAACAAGCCGCCAGTCTTTAGGACTCTTTTAGCTTCGTAAAAGAATTTTGATTCTTCTTTGAAAGAAAAATGTTCGATTAGAGCATCACACCTAATCTCATCTACAGCACCATCCGTAAAGGGCAAAGTCAGAACATTTGTTTGCATGAAATCTAAATCATCTTTGATCTCTATATTCGGATATCTTTTCTTAATATCTTCTACGGAGTCCATATCTACATTAATATAGCCTTCTAAAAGTCTAGAGGCACATCCCAAATTCAATCTAATCATTTAATATTTCCTTTAGTCTAGAGGTATTCATGCTAGTATCGGGGGCTATGTATACATCTTTTACGTCTTGTCTCGTTATTTTTCTTATCCTTGGATTTTTCTTAGAAGCAAAGTCATATACACTTTGAGAATCACCCCCTAAATTTATGACGCCTTTTTCATTCAGCAGTTTAAGTATGATTCTAGCAGCTTCAAAATTATACATCAGGCTTTTCTTAACATCTGTTAGTGCCTGACCGTGTGGAAATGGGTGGTTGCATATACATGTTCTCAGTATCAAGGAGTTATCATACATTCTGACAGCACATTCTCCACCTAGTTTTGACCATCCATATTTGGTAACGCCGTCAGACTTCCCCATAAAAGGAGAGAGCGCATCATCTTCATGATAGTCTCCATCTGTGCCGGGATACACATAGTCTGTTGATATATAGACTAATTTAATATTGTGCTTCATACACGCTAAAACAACATTAGATGTACCAATTATATTAGCTTGGATGCTTTTATCCGGGTTATCTTGATGCTTGCGCATCGGTCTTGTGTATGCGGCAGCATGAATAAACACGTCTGGATTGTGGTGTTTAATTTCATCTTCTATTTCCCACAGATTAGACACATTCATCTCTTGTCTACTAGGCGCTACGATGTCGTGACTACTAGACTGTTCTATTATATTTTGGGCAAGATTACCTTTGCCGCCCGATATCATTACTTTCATGAAAACTTTCACTTTTTAGCGCGGTTTTTTCAACAAAACACTAAATCATTATTAAATCTAGCTTTTGCCGCTTCTGGATTTGGGTCTTCTGCTTCTATTGACCAATACATAATTCCTATTGTTTTTCTATCCTTACCTTTGGTTATCTCTGGGAAACCGTGCCAAGAGTTTTCTTCAAACTTAAATATATTTAACCTATTAAATTTGTATTCCAGTCTACAGTGTTTTTTGCCATTATGCAATCTTAGATCAAATGAAGAATCATAATCTTCTGACAAACCTAAAACCACACTATATTGTCTTTTCCAAGCCGGATGAAGCTTGTGACGCTCTGCATCTATGTGCATACCAAGATAGCCCCCCTCTCCGTTTTTGTTGGGGGTTAGCATCATACCACCACCATAACCTGAAAGGTCTGGAAATGTTTTTTCTGTAAGACCGGTTTCTTTATCTGGATCGAAATGCATAGCCATGTAGTCTGCAACTAAAGCGCATTCTGCGGTCCAGCTATTTCTTGAGGGTGGTGAACATTTCTGAATTTGACCATCGTCCTTTTCATAAGATATCCACCAAGGTTCTATTACACTAAAGCTTTCAGCAGCGGCTCTTACGAGAGAGTCTGACGGCACAAAATCATCTATATACCATGCGTTAAAGTTTTCGTAAGGTTTAACTATTGACATTTATAAAGTCCTTCCAGTTTGTTATATAATCATTTTTATCGTATTTTGTACTACACAGGGAGAGAAGTATAGAGTCTTTAGAATTATAAACTTGTTCATCCCAAATCATTTCCGGTATATACAAACCTCTTGCGGGATCGTCTAGTTCAAAATCTTTAGACCGGCCCCGCTGATCCCTGCATGTGCATACTATGGAACCGGATAAACAAATTAATATTTGACGAGTCTTATAATGTGCATGTTTTCCTCTGGGTTTTTTAGATTCCACACTAGAAACATAAAAAACTCTAGCTATCTCAAAGGGCGTGTCTTCTACTGGCACAAGCATACCATCTTCAACAAATCCCATATAGTTAATTATTTTAACATCTTTAATAGAAATCATTTATCTATAACCTTCCAATCTTCACCAAAAGATCCCGGCGAAGTTTTCCATTCGTCATCAGGATTGTATTTATGTGTTAGGTAATACATCATAATTGATTCTGGTTCAAGTGCCATATATCCGTGCCAAGTTCCCGGCTCTATACATAAAACTTTGTGATTTTTGTCAGATATATATTCCCACTCCACTTTCACAGATCCGTCTTGTTGGGGTACGGCAAGCCCCACTTTAAAGGAACCCTTGGGGCAAAACCAATAATCTGTCTGCAATTCATGTTTGTGCCAAGCTACAATATGAGATGTAGAGTTTACATGGGTAATATTAATTTGACCATTTACTTCTGGAAATATATTAAGAAGTCTTTGACCTCTATCATCTTCATGATATTGAACGCTCATAGCAACTTAACCGTTGGGACATGAGTAATAAACCTTCCGTTAAAATCTTCTTCTTTGTTTTTAATTTCTTGAGCAAAATTCCAAGCACCTAGAAATGCAAAATCAACAGAGTTGTTAAAGCCCTGCTCTGGAGATATGATTGGTATATGCATACCCGGAGAGTATTTGTTTTGCTTTTCCGGTGTGGTATCTGTTATATATTGTATCAGATCTGGCCCGATATTGCAATAGTTAAATATCGTAGTAGATTTTGATGTAGCTCCATAGCTTATCACTTTCTTACCAAGATTTTCACACCTTGTCAAAAAACGACTAAGATCAACTTTAGATTGGCACACCCTTTCAGTAAAGCGCTCCATTGTATCCATCCTGTCTAACTCTAGTAGGTTTTCTAAGTCTAAATTATTTTGTACGCTTTTATGAGGATTTGCAAAATTAGACCTCTTAGCCCAAACCCTGTTAGAGCCTCCATGAACATTAGTGTTTTCAACTTTCACTATAGTTAAACCATTTCTTTCTAATATCTTATTTAGAGCAGTTATGGAAAAAATATTTGGATGTTCATCATATATTTGGTCGTAGGAGTTTAGACTTATCATTTCTGCCAGAGAAGGGTCTTCAAATATAAAAACCCCATTCAAACTTAGGATATTTTCTACAGCGGAAAAAGCCTCGTCTAAGTCTGGTATGTGGCACATGCAGTTGGCGGAAAATACTAGATCCATAGTTCCTTTTTCGGTAAGGATTTTATTTGCTAAATCCCTTGTCCAGAAATTGTTATATGTTTTGTATCCTAGGTCGCCGGTTTCCTTCGCAAAGTTTCCGCACGGCTCTACCGCAAAAGATGTCTTGGTATCCCAGTTTTTTATGAACACGCCATCGTTGCTTCCGATCTCTAACACTTTAGGAGTAATTGGTAGCTGTTTTTTGATAGAATTGCTAAGGTTTGAAAAATGATTCCTCATGGTGGCAGACATAGAGCCTCTGTATGAGTAGTCATCGTTAAACATCATGGGCGCATCTACATACTCCATATGTGTTACTAAACATGTTTCAGTATCAAAACCAACTTTAAGGTCATAGAAAAATTCATCTTCAAAATCATCTTTATCTAAAAAACGATTTGCTATAGGCTGTTTTCCTAGATCTAAAAATTCAATCTTACTCACAATGTAACCTCACTACTAGTCTTTCCTTTCCCTTTTGGCATTTTCCACCCTTATGGAAGGTGTTAGTGTCAAATACAATCAAAGTTCCCGCAGGGGCTTCTACGGGTTCCGCAGGATATTCGTGGGCTAGTTCTGGATAATCAAGATCTATCCTGTTTTTAACCCCTTCATAATCCGGCGTATTCCAAGCCTTGTGTCTCAGTTCCTCCCCTTTGGCCCTAGAGCCTACCGAGCAGGCAAAGGCTCCAGAACTACTGTCTATATCCGTCAAGTAAATGAAAAACTTTAGTCTCCACAGTCTATCAAAATGAAGCCAGCCATTTCTAGCTAGCTCGCCTTCAAACTTATAGTCATAGGTTGCAAACACATTGATTCCATATCTATCAGTATTGCCTGTATAAAGCCCATGCAGGTCTTTCATCCACTGTTGATTGTAAGTTTTTGATATTGCACTATCTTCTGGATATTTAGATAGATCTTCACCTCTATAATTCCTGCCAAATTCATAATGACCAGCCTCATTTTCACACTTATTATAAACCTCATCATGTAGTCCGGTTAAATCGGAACCCTTTAAGTAATTTTCAATTTTAAAAACACCATCGCGAAACAGGGTTTTTCTCATTTCTTCTAGTGGTGTGTCTTGATCTAGGTTTTGCATCGTATAATAGACTCCGCATATTTTAAGTCTTGTAAAGTATTTATGTCTACGGATCTTTCCGGTGGTACAATAACACCTTTAGTAGATCCTTTAAAGAAGTTTTTATTTTCTAGTAGGTAATTCCATAGCCCCATATAAAAAGCGCCAGAAGGTTTGTAGTATTTCTTAATAAACTTACTATTAGTTAAACCTGCTTCAAGGTTATCAAACACGGGCAAAACGGAATTATCTTGACCCATAAGGCAGGCTAGTTGTATTGTTTCCGGTATTTCGGTCATACTTACAACAGAATCGCATTTTGGAATTGAAAAAACAGTACGTTCTGACAGTATCTCAACTCCCTTCTTTATATCTGAGATAGAAACAAACGGACACGTAGGTAAAAAGTATGCAAATGAATCATACCCCGTTTGATCCTGCATCAAATCTATCATAGCATCTAAAACCGTAGCTTTGGTTGTTGCGTGGGCCTCTGGTCTAATGTGCCTTTCTACAGCAAGGTCAGAGACAGCATCAAATATTTCATCACTATCGGTAGATATTAAAACCTTTTCAAAACGGTTTGAGTTTACTACCGTTTCAGTAATCCATCTAATCAAAGGTTTACCATTTAGTGGATATATGTTTTTGTCTTTTAATCTTGTAGAACCGCCTCTGGCTGGAATTACTGCTAGTGTTTTCAAGTTATTTCCTCATTTATTTTTTTTTATGGTGTCGCTTGCCGTGTCAGTAAAGGCAAATGGAACAAATGCATGAATACAGCAACATAGACCAGACACCATCATTCTTATTCCTATATGGGTGGCTTTTTTAAAATGCGCACAGTAAGATATATTGTTTTCCTTTAGGTGTTCAATCATTCAATATTTCCTACGGCTCTTGCTTTATTTATAAGACCCTCTAGTTGATTTAGCGGTATTAGACACTCGCCATCAGAAACAGATTCTTCCGGTCTTGGGTGGGTTTCCGCAAATACTCCATCATAATTAAATAGATCAGCAGAAACAAGATATCTACCAGCAAGAATAGGATCTCCTTGTGTTCCGTGTACCGTTCTCGATCTTTGTGTAGAATGTGTGCAATCTAGTATGACTTTATCATAAGATTGTTTTAATTCGTCAACAATTCCAAAGTTTACAAACAAATCATGATATCCGAAGTTGGAACCCCTGTCACAAATCCAAGCTTGGCAATCTTCGTTTGTTTCTTTTATTTTATCTACAGAGGCCACTAGATTGTTTGGTCCTAGCCACTGACCTTTCTTTACGTTTATAATTGGGAAATGTTTTGCAGATTCTATAATTAAATCTGTTTGCCTAGAGAGAAATGCTGGAATTTGAACCATGTCAATAACGTCCGCCAACTTTTCAACCTGCCAGCACTCATGTACATCTGTGGTAAATTTGACGTTGGGAAACTCAGATTTCGCCTCTTTCCATATAGAAACAGCTTCGTCTAAACCGGGGCCACGCCCTCCGTGCAGCGATGTTCTATTAGCTTTATCAAAGCTAGCCTTCATATACCAATCGTCACCATCACGCATAATATTGTTTATGCGAGTTAAGCACTCAAAAAAAAGATCCCTATTTTCAATAGAGCATGGGCCAAGAATCCACACTTTACTCATAACTTTGTACCTCTTTAATGATTGTTGCTAATTCTAAAAATTCGACATGGGAAAGTTCCGGCCAAGGCTGCCTATTATAAAAACAAGTAAGGCCCATCTCTTTTAAGGATGACCTAAGTGCCGGATGCCAGCCAACTTTTGAAGTGAAATCAAAGAATTCTGATTCAATATCCAAAGCCTTTTGTCTTTCGTCACCCGAAGATAAAAACCCGTTTTCAATACGCGGAAACAAATTTCCTATCCCCGACAAGAAAGAATTTGCACCAGCAGATTCTAGAAACTGAAATCTTCTCATGCTGCCACCAGCGACTATAACATCTAAATCTACTGGTAGATTTCTTACAAAGTCATAAGATTGCTGTAGGTTTGAGTTTTCTTCTTTTATTCCGGTCAATCCCCATTTAAGCATGTCCGATACTACATTTGATTGATATTCATAATCTCCGCCTTTACCCTTTCTCATTTTGGGCGTATGTAAATATACTTTATCTGTGTGGTCTGTTACTTTTTCTATGAAAGACTCTAAAACATGGTCATAATAATATCTATCTGGATACAACACCATCAGGCTTGAATCTTCATCTAAGTAGCTATCTCTAGCCTGTTTAACGAAATCAATAGTATGACGCAGCGAAAGCGCAGGAACTCCTAATATTTTTTGACCGTTAAATTCCGACACCCCTTGATTTAACTGGTGAACCTCTTCTGTACTCAGTAAATTAAACTGAGAAGTCCCGGCGGTTGTCATAACGCATTTAGCGCCATTTTCTTCTAGGTAGCTTAAATAATTTTTAGTACTATCTGTTTCAAGGTCTTCATGTTTACTATAGGACGGGGGAATTGCTACTACCGGTCTTCTTTCTGCCATCATCTTTTCCTTATGTATAAATCAAATATGTCTTCGTACAGGTTTATCTTTTTTACTTCATATCCAGCTTCAATTATATCCTGATCAAGCTGTTTTTCGTTATGATAAAATTCATAAGTCATTATATCATACGCTTGGTATTCTGTAAAGTAGCTTTTTTTATCTGTTAGTCTGACCCTTTGTATCAAAATATTATAGGCGTTAATAGACAGTAAATGCCTAAGACATTCGTCTCCATTCGGTAAAACGTCACAAATAGCATTAGCTACAACTAAATCCCCCCGATTTATGTCCTCTGGGGTTATGTCTTGGTAGCTTTTACAGACAAAATTTTCTCCCCAGTTCTCTGTTGCGATATCTATGGCGTTTTGAGAATAGTCATATCCCATATATTCAACCCCAAGCTTTTCTGAAATAAAAGAGTAGGCTCCAGCGCCACATCCCACATCTACAACCCTTTTGGGTTTCAGTTGCTTTACAAGCTGCACAAAATCAATCCAATGCGGAGGAAAGCCGTTTCGCAACTCTTCTTTGTTTCTGCTGAGTTGCTGTTCAAAAGTCTGTCTTGAACTCTTCCAAGAGTCTAAATGTTCATAAGTATTATCGCTGTCAGGCATTATATTTGCCCAATTGATGCTCGAATTTTTGTTCTAGTGCTTCCATGTTTGATTTAATAATTTCTGGATGCTCTCCTTCAAATTTTTTAGTGCGGCAAACACCTCTATATGATGGTTTGAACTCATGTACACCGCGATAACGATCTTCTATTTCTATTTTAGTATCTGGACCGCCCGTGACCCAAGGAAGATATACTTTATTGAAGTAATCATCTATACAATTATCTTTACTTAGATATTCTTTATAGTATTTCAGCTTGTTAAACACCTGATCTGGAAAGACGTAAGAATAGTGATACATTCTGACGCCATGCTTTTGGGCAAGGAAGTCAAAGTTCAGATGTTTTTCAGGCCAAGGATTATCAATCTTGTGGGCTATGGTGGGGGGTCTATGCGTCTGCCAGTAAGATCCCGGATACACCTTTCTAATTCTCATAAACTCTGCGCCTTCTTCAAAGCCCCCAAGACACTTGTCAAAGCCTCCGTAGAATGTTACACTCTTAAATCCTACAGATGTGTATTTCTCTGTTTCTAGTAAGTTGATGACCTTTTCTATGTCTTCTGGCTTGAATACTTCATCACAGTCTAAGTTCCAAATGTAATCTGTTTCATCGTCAAGAAATTCCATATAGGCATTACATTGATCGTCTTTCTCTAGATATTGAGAGTGGACAATCTTAATTTTATTCTCTGGATCGGGGAAGTTTTCTAATATCTCATTTGTGCCGTCTACAGAGGTTGTGTAGCCCTGTTGCTGCCAGTATCCTACTGGACCTTCAGCTATTAGAATTTGATGCGCATATGGGTACACAGACGCCAAAGTTTCTTCCAAAACCTGATCGCCATTCAAAACAATCATTCCAAATGTTATTTTCATAGTTCGTATTTTCCTTTTGTACAAATTAATTCGTGCATATAATTGACATATACATCTGTCACACCGGGATTATTGTAAATTGGCCCCCATTCTCCACCTCTATCAAATCTAAACGCTTTGTTCTCATAATCTGGCGTAAAGTGACTAAAGTGATTAAAAACTAAATCCTGCTCCAATTCTTCATCCTTATCTAGTACAAATCCGTTAGGGTCTTTCCATATAATTTTAGTGGGAGATAAAAACTCAAACATTGGGAAGTTCCAAGGTGCGCCGTTTCCAACTTTCCTACAAAGAACTTCTATGTTTTCTTCGCCAAAAAGATCATCAAACAACTCAAGATACTTTTGATCTCCGCAAGAGCCAAATATTTCAGCATATTCGTTGTCAGAATTTATACAGCAATTTCTCCAGAAGTTTAAACACTTACTTCCGGGTTCGTCGTTTTTAAAGTAAATTATCCCTACGTTATAGTATCCTACATTTGTAGTAGCTTTATCTAATTTATTGTGTTTGTGAGTGATAATACCTATACTCTTAGACCCCATAGCGTCAAAAACTTCCTGAACATCTCTATAAAAGATAATATCAGAATCTACATATAGAACGTGCGGAAGATTATGGTTGTTAGTTAGATAACCAGAAAAGAAAGAAGCCAGCGCCCAGTGGAAATGACTTTGACCATCACTACTATCTATAGGACGGCTTTCGTTATTGGCTTTAAGGGTTTCAAAGTCTGGATCTTCGTAAAGCTCTTCCATCCTATAGCATTTAAGATTCTCTAGCTCAAGAGAACTTAGTTCATCATACGTTTCTTGATTTAAGCAAAGATAGTGTAATATGAAATCTTCACTCGTTACGCACAGCGAGTCGTACAAGCACATTCCGTTTATTATATAGTTATGGTCACTTAAAGTCACCAGATGTTTAACGTTTGACATAGATGGCGTCTCCCCAACTCGCTGATTGCCAATGAACTGCAAGTCTATCAAAACCAAAGCCCGCCACATACGAGTCTATATCCTCAATCATAGGACACCCCTCATACATTTCATCCCTATTAACTTCGGCTATAATAAGCTGTATTTTGTTAAGGTTATCGCCCACGCCCTTCAAGACTTCTAATTCATAACCCTGAACGTCTATATTTAAAAGATTGTGATTACTTATGTCTACTTCGTTCTTTTCTATAAACTTATCAAATCTTTTTACAATAATTGTCTCTTTAGAAGGAAATGTAACCTCTGGATGTTCTTCTAGGTGTTTTTTGGGTGCTAAAATAGAACTAGAAGCTCCTGCTCCATTCAATACGCCACCCTCTCTATCCGATATAAACATACCCACAACATCTTCTTCTGACCCCAGTGCTACATTAAAGACTTGTTCTTTGACTATACATTTAGATTTAACGATATCGTAGAGTTTTTTTTGAGGTTCAAACAATATGGTGTTAGTTAATCCTAATCCTCTGTATTGCGATAATTCTTCCCCTAAGAAAGCGCCAACATGAATTGCGCCTGTGATTTTTATACCTGTCTGTTGCTCTATAGAGTTTAAATCAAATATCATTTTAATCCCTTCAATATATCAATTTCTGTATGTGGACACTTAATATCAGAAAAGTCCAAATCTTTTAGGTCAATTCTACTTCCAGATTCGTATTTGTCAAGTAAAAATTCTGAGCTATAATCATGAACTTCTCCCGATTTGTTTTCATGAGTTTTCTGAACTCTATTGTTGGGGCTATTTACTACAACGCTATGCTGCGGAGCTATGATATAGTTGGGGCCATTTGTCCAAAATCTTTGTATTGTACTTTCTAAAACGTTTGGAGTATTACCCCAGTTATATCTAGGCTGTATGAAGCATAGCTCATCTATCATTTCTAAAATTAAAGACTTTCTATATATGTGTCCATCAACAGATAAATCATAAGACCAATAAGAACCATAACTGTGAAAGGTTTTAGGCCAAGCTATCATACCGTTGTCAGTTTGCCAACCCTTTTGACATGTGTCAGAGCCGGTTTGACCTGCGTGAGACCTTTCTACTATATTTAACCCCATCCTTAAAGAAAGACAGCTAAGGTTGGGATCTTCCAAGAAGTCATAACCTTCACACGCGAAAGGGGCATAGAATATATCATCATCTGTAAAGAAACAGATATATTCATTCTCGGCACCCGATATAGCATGTAAAACATCCTTAAACAAAGAATCCGACTGCCGCCAAAATTCTACATCGGAATGTTCCCCTGTTAACTTTCTGTGGGCATTATCAAAAGGTTCTGAGTTGTTATGTATAACAATATTTTGACTAGAGTCTTTAAAATTTTTCTTTATGCTATTTAAGCATAGGTCTAATTGAAGAGGTCTATCCTTACTGAATATTATCGAAGTAATCAACAAACTTTTCCTTATTCTTATAGTACCAGCTTATTGTATCGTGTAAGCCTCTATCAAGGCCAGTCCGCGCTTCAAAGCCCAGCACCTTGTGTGCTTTAGACGTGTCTAGACATCTCCTAGGCTGTCCGTCTAGTGTGTTTGTATTAAATCCTACACAACCCTTATAATTCATCATCTTACCTATCTTCGTCGCGAGATCGGATATGGTATGTTCTGACTCTGTTCCTATGTTGATAGGGTGTGGTGTAGTATCTATCTCTAGGGCTTTTTTAATAGCTACAGCGCAGTCGTCAACATAAAGAAACTCTCTACTAGCCTTACCCGTTCCCCATAGCTCAACAACTTGTTCATTATTATCAATAGCCTTATCAATCTTTAAAATAATAGCAGGAATAACATGACTGCTTCTAGGGTCGAAATTATCATTCGGCCCATACATGTTTACCGGAATGAGGTTTGTGCAATTCAGCCCGTATTGCTTTTGGTAAGCTATAAGCATCTCCATCAAAGCTTTTTTAGCGATGCCGTAAGGCGCATTTGTTTCTTCTGGATAACCATTCCAAATATCATCTTCCTTGAACGGCACAGGCGTAAATTTAGGATATGCGCAGACAGTTCCCACCATCACAAACTTTTTGAGTTTGCCGTATTTCCTAGCTGTTTCAATTAGGTTCATTCCCATGACCAAGTTTTCGTACATGAATAAGCCGGGATTGTCCTTGTTCGCACCAATACCGCCAACTTTAGCGGCTAGGTGTACGATCACATCGGGTTCATGCTCTTTGTATAGGTAGTCAACCTGTTTCTGATTTGTTAGGTCATACTCTCTTTTGCCACCAAGAGACACAACGTCGTAAAACAGATTATCTTTTAAAACTTTGTTTACGGCCTTGCCAAGAAAGCCGCCTCCACCAGTTATCACAACCTTAGCCTTGTGCATTTAATGTATCCTTATACGCCTTTAAAATACCTAAAGATTCGTCTTCATAACCAATCTCTTTCATAATTGTTGCTATCCTGTGAAAACCTGTGTGATTTTCCGTTACGAGTTTCTGGCCCTTATATATTATTTCAGACCTATCAATTGTTCCGGCGTCTGTGTTTGCGTAGTATTCTATCTTTTTTGCGAAGTCTTCTGGAGAATCCGCGATAACAATACCATCACCAAACATTTTATACGCCTCTACATTATCGCTTATACAGAAGCCTCCAGCATATAGAATCTTGAATATTCTTTCATTTACATCTATACCATATACTTGAGCGTGGGGTTCACTGAGATTAGGGGAAATTTTTGCAGACTTGAATAAGTTTTTAACATCGTGATCGTCTATAAGGCCACAATATTGATTTACGCCCCAAGGCTGATTTCCAAATATTTTTGTTTTATATCGTTCTGTAGGGTAGAGCAGCGGAGTAAGGTAGCGATCAATTACTTGTCCTTTATAGGGCCAGTAGCCACCAACAAATCCAATATCACACGTTAACCTTGGATCAACCTGAGCGCCCCCGTAGGCCGCAGTATCGGCACACATCATTAGCGATACCGGCTTGATTCCGATGGTCTCAAAGTGATTATGGGTTCTTTTAATGTCGGCATCATTATAATGAATATGTACGAAGTCTGGTTTTCCTGTTTCGTCTTTGAGTTTTTTAAGTAGTTCTTTTTCTTTCTTAGAGCAGAAGAGAATGTTGTATTTTGATTTATCTACTTCCTTTTCTTGGTCGCCCCAGTCGCCAGCCCGTAGGCCAACCTTTAAGTGGGGTCTTTCATAGATACACTTAATCAGAGCTTCATCAAGATTATATGATTGCCCCAGAAAGATATCTGGCTCAAAAGTGTCAAATATGTCAAAAGCGGGAACAGTTTTACAATCCCACAACATGACATTAAATCCTATGGCCGAAAAAGCATTTGCCCAAGCCATCCTTTGAAAATAGTGCGCGTGTTTTCCGTCACTAGAAATTAAAATTTTCATTCTTTATATCCTTTATGGAATCTATCTCTATAATGCTCATATTGTTCGGTTCGTGGCACTCAAAATTGCCACCACTAGATATTATTAAGTTTATTATCTCAAAAGACAATAATTTTTTTCGACTACCCCTTAGCTTGTTTAATATACTTCTTAGTATTTTTAATTCCCTACCTGTCATAAAGGCTATCTGACACCACTTTGTAGACAGTCCGTATGAAAGTATTGTGGCTTTATTTTTTGACATCGTGACACCTATCTCCTTATTCTTCATCATACCCTTATTGTCTACGATGATAAAAGATTTTTTAAAGTTTGCGTCATCTAAGATTTCATGGTTAAAGTATAGGTCTCCATGAAAGAATAGGATATTTTTTTTATTGGTATTATTTACGGCTAGTCTAAGGCTTTCTGAGTTGTTTGTCTTATCAAATATCTGATTTTCTACAATTCTTATCTTTCCTGCTATTTTTTTTATAATCTTATCTGCACTATATCCAAATACTCCAATTGTTTCAGCATCTTCAATGTTGTTTTCTACAAAATTAATTTGATGCTCTATCAAAGTTTTTCCTCCTATTTTTATCAAACTTCTAGGCTCGTTTGACTTTATCCTGCTCCCCACTCCCGCCGATAGTATAATAACAGCGATATCGCTTTTGTTATTGATTTTCTTTATGGGGGTGGTTATCTGTCTTGTAAATCTAGCCACTAGCGACTGCCTAGGATTTGAGCTTGTTGTTGAAAAATTTCTGGAGTCATCTTCATTGATTGATTTTGACCGCTTTCATTAACGATAGAAAGACTTTCTGGCATGTGGCACATAATACAGTGATGGGACAGCCTTAGCCATAGATCAAAATCCTCAGTACATCCGATAAAGCCTTGGCTGGCTGGACCGTGAAGCCTACTGTCAAAGATTTCTCCATTCGGAAGGATTACCTTTTCTAGATATTCTTTTTTAATTAGCGCGTTGCTATGAACCATACATCTTCGGGAAAGTTCCCTTCTGCAATATGGACTTTTAGATTCATATTTTACATAGTGTTTATCTCCGTAATCTTTGATAATATCATAGTCGCCGTAAGCAACACCAACTTCTGGGTATTCCATTAGCTTTTCTACTAGTTTTTCAACCTTGTTTAGCTTATAAGAGTCATCAGCATCTAGGATGCCAAATATATCAGCCCACTCCCAAGCAGCGGCTAGCGCGGTGTTACGGGCCACACTAGCGCCTGAGTTTTCTATTCTTTGGGCAAAAACAAAGTCAGGATCTTCCGCTGCAAATTCTGATATTTTTTCCCACGAATCGTCAGAAGATCCATCATCTACAATGTAAAGCCTTGTCTTACCTTTGTAGTATTGTTTTTGTATACTTTTCATACCCTCAACAATAAAACGTCCGTAGTTATAGTTGGCGCATATAATTGCAACTTTAGGAAGCATTGAATTCCTCCCAAGTAATCAGGGTTTCTTTGGTGTCATCCTTCATATCTTCTATCTTTTCTAGAAATGGCCGCTCGTCGAAATACATTTCTCCATCGTCAAGCTCGTAGGCTTTTTTTCTATTGCCATTGAGAAATTTAAATAACGGAGTAGAAAATAATAATCCATTAAAGTCATCATAAGGCTTGATGACAGATAATCTTTTCATATCTATATTTGTCCTTTGATTAATTTTTTCTATTAATTCTTGATCAATAGGTTCACCAGAGGTGGTAACATATATCCAGCCATTTTTAGCGTGTTTAAAGCATTCATCAATAAGAAACATTTTTTGTTCTGGGATGGAACTTACTTTAATTAGATGATGCAGGGTTTTATCGTGATCAAAATTTTCAACCAGCATTTTTTGAATCTCTTGATTATATTCTGTTTTATCTGTAATCACAACAATATATCTAGCTTGGTGAATTGTTTGATTTTGAATATCTTGAATGGTTTTTTTAAGATCTTCCATAGAAACCAGATTATCGGCAGCATCTTTACTTGTGTCTAGTAACACAAAAAATCCCACCCGTGGAATCACTTCCTTTATGGCTATCTGATGTCTGTTATTATATTCTTCTAGAGACAATTCCGAAATCCATTCTTCTGGTCTCCATGTGTTGCAGTACCTATTCAGCACAAATGAATCATCTTGACTTTCTTTAATGCCTAGTTTTTCTGCTCTATAAAGCTGGCAGCCGGTTTGCTTTCCTTCGGTCTCTATTGAAAAAACACAACCTTTACAATGAGTTTCTGCTATCATTTAACTCTCCTTAATTTTACTATCGAATAAGCAGAATTAGATATATACTTTTCTTCTACTTTAAAGTTTTCTGGTATTAGCGATTCTATCGTGGGCATGTTTAAAATGCATTTTTTTGAACTTTCAAAGAATAAGGTATTGAAATATTCCAAATCTATATCCCCCCTTGTATAAAGTCTGAATAGTATATTACAATCAGCCTCCATTACTGTTACTTCGCAGTTCATCCTGCATTTTTTTAATATCTGAGCCATAGCAGCCCCCGCCTCCTCGAAAGAGAAGGAGCAAAGAAAACAGTCTATAGTCAGCTTTGTTATTTCACTATCCGATGCCACCGCGTCCAGCGCAGCTAAGTTTGAGCAATGTTTAAATGATTGATCAGAGGGTGATGTATTAGATAAATATACTTTCATTATTTATTCCTGTAGCTATTTATAGTAGAGTAAAATAGTTTATTCCAATTATCCGTAAATCTTTTAAGATTGTATTTTTCAACTATGGTTTTTCTAGCGTTGGCTCCTAGTTCTTTGGCTAAGTCTTCGTTTTTTAACAAAAGTTCAAGGAAGCCCCGGAGTTCTTGAGGGTCGTTTGAGATAAGTCCGTTCTTACCATTCTCAATTATCTCCGGTATCATGCAATTTGCGGTGGAGACAATAGCGCAACCGCAGGCCATAGCTTCTAATAATACACTAGGAACCGGCGAATGTAAAGATGTGTTATAAAATATTCTTGAAGATTGATATATCTCTCTTAAATGCTCCGTGGATTCTGCCGGTTCAGAGAATCCGGGACTTTTACCATAGGCTTTTATAGGTAATTCTTGAGTGGTCTGTTGCCAGAGATTGAAACCGCAACACCAGTCTCTATTGGGCCAGTCGTTCACCACTGAAAGACATGCGTTATCTTTTTGCACACTGTCGTCGGGTTTCCAGAAGTCAGTATCTACACCATGTTCTACAATGCTTGAATTGCTTTCTGTATAATTCCATGCCCCCATATTATATTTTGAGATAAATGAATTTTCTCCAATTGGTATAGAGCCATAGGCTTGTATTTGGCTATTAACATCAAATCTTATATCTGGCAATACGTGGCAATGTCTCAATATGGGAATATGACACATATTACTTACTGCGCCTTGCGTGGAAGACAAATAATCATGAGCTATTTGTAGTCTATTGCAGGAAGAGTGCGCTAAAATTAAATCAAATTCAATATCGTCTGGTATTTTATGAAATATACTATAGTTTTCTGGAACCTTAGCGTAATCTTCGTCCCACTCTTTTCCGGGCAATACCGTTAAAGAATAAAAATGATGCCCCGTTTTACATAAATTTTCTTCGTATCTTTCGTGTGTCGGAAAAGTCAATATATTAAGCTTTTCTGGCGGATTAGATCTCCGCATAATGTTTCTTATGGCTCTTTGGTTTGCCTTAGCGGTCATTGAGAATCTCCTTCAATTTTAATCCTACTTCTTTATGAGAAAATTTTCTAGCCCGTTTGATTGCCTCTTGGCTCTCCTGTGTGGCTATTTCCGTTTTCCATTTCATAAATACACTCCGCATACAAATCATTAAATGTTCAACATCTACTTCTCTCCAATTTTCACGCGCCGTGTAAAGATAATCCAGAGTGGAAACTGCACCAAAACACGGAGAACTATTAGAATGAACGGGTGAGCCATAGCAGAAGTCATCCATTCCTGTGTTTTCTGTATATATAACCGGGATTCCGATAGCCATAGCTTCTAGGGCGGGAATACAGAATCCCTCACCCTTACTGGGCATAACAAATGAATGACACTGAGAAAGTACGGATATATAATCCTTCTTATCAAGATTTCCACATATTACAACTTCTTCTTTGTAATCCTTCCTAAGTTTAAGCCCTTGTCTGACTTGCGTAAAATAATTTTGAATATACTCTAGTGACTGCTGAGACGTTTTAATATAGAGATTTACAGGCTCGTCTGGATCAAATTCAGAATGAAAAGCTCTAGCCAAAGCCTGAATGTTTTTTCTTTCTAGAAACTCCCCCACAAAAGCAAAGTTAAATGTATGGAGTAAATTTTCTATTTTAGATCCAGATTCAATATATTTTGCAGAATCATATTTAGAAATATCTAAAGAGTGTGGGGCCACTTTTACAGGTTTTGTAATTTCGCTACTCACACAGGCTTGTTTACAGGAGTTCGTCGGAACCCAAATTTCATCCATGAGATTAGCATGATGCTGCCAAGAGCTTTCAATAAAGTTGCTTGTTTCAGTAGCTAAAAATCCTATGTTTTTAAACTTTGAGTTGTATGAATAAAGATGGGGTAGCGTATGCTGAATACAAATATCGCATCCAGCTTCTGAGTTTTCCTCTAGCTCTAATATTCTTTCTGGACAGTTGTGACTTCCATCATTGAAAGTTATAGCGCGAGGGACAACCTCTACCCCCACACTATCTAGCGCCAATATATTATTAATACAAGCATTCGCCCAGCCTGTACCATCCTTGTAATTTCCTATGTATAAAATTTTCATTTCGTTGCAGCTAACTCCTGCTGGGTTTTATTAACTCTGATATGTTCCCAATTATTCAATTGATTCCTAAAGTTCGCCATTTCTTCACAGGCTTGTTTTAATGAAAATGGTGAATTGCTACTATGACCCTTTACGTGGGATTCATTGAAGTAGAATTGCTTATCCATGTTTTCGCACTTATATCCAAATGAAACATCCCTCAAGACGCGCTTCCATAAATAGCCACCTATCCATTCCGGTTTATGTAGAATGTCTGTGAATATATAGTTTACTGCCTCGGCAGTGGAGTTTAACCCATCTGGAAGACCTTGGCTTGGCTGTGGTGCGTTTAAAGGAGAGTACCAAGTGGTTGCTGGGTCTTTCTTTTCTATGGTTTTAAAATATGTAGCCCAGACATCTGCCGCCTTGTCCCAACTGTAATTTTGCAAGGATCTGTCTCTAACCTGTTTGCCTATTTCTGAGATTTCATTTTTCCTAGAATGCAATTGTTTTAATAGATTTACAAAAGCTTCGTTATTTGGAATCGCTCTTTTACAGCCCGTTTCACACTCTACGTAATAAGAACTTGGGATAACTCCGTATCCACCAATATTTTTTATGACGGACTCCATAGCAGAATAGTTAGTAGAGATAACCGGTATCGCGCAGTTAGCCGCCTCTAGTTGCGGCATTCCAAACCCCTCACTATTAGCATACTGAACATAAAGATCAAAACAATTATAAACCTTTGCCAATTCTTCATCAGATATGGAATTAGATATTCCAACAATATGATTAGAGAGAGATTGACAATTTCCACAATTTTGAATAGAGTTTTGAAAGAAGTCAACAGAAATTTTTTGACAATTCTTACACTTGTAAGTCAACAAGACTCTACTGGCTAGTCCGTTTTGATGGATAAGCTTCGGTAAATCCCACCCAACGTCTGGGTAATATGTATGACAATAAAGAAAAGCGTTACTATCTTGGGTTTCATCAAGAAATTTTCTAAATGATTGAAATAAGTCTGGATATAATTTTCTACGCTGATTTCTCATCACCGTCCCAATAATAAAGGAGTCAGGAGAAACCCCCATACTCTCCTTATGCTCACCCTTGTTGGGGGCTGGTGTAAAGCATTGATTAGCTGCTGGTGAAGCCACGTCTACAAAGTTGATTTTATCACACTGGTTTAGTAGCACATCTCTGCCGAACTCGGAATATGCAAAAACTGAATCAGCAGAGGCGTATGTGTTAACCCACTGGTCCGCCTGCGGCTCCGCGTCAACGGTTGGCATAATAGACCAATGAAAAAAGTCTCTAAATGGAGAGCGCTGTTGATACTCGATCATCCACCAGTCTCTAATATCCATAACAATATCAGGTTTAAAATCTAGTAAAACTGAATTAAAGGACTGATCTCCGAATTGAGCGCTTGGGTTCCCTTGATAAGAGCTATATTCTGGACTACTTGGGTCTGGTTTATTCCCGTAGAATTTCCAAGGCAGATTTTTATCACTAGACTCAGAAGTTTGCGCGTAGCATCCAAGTTCTGCTACTTCAAAATCCTCTATCTGACATAGCCTAGATAGAACTTCTTTTGTATAAACGGAGTACCCAGTAGCAAACCAAGAGGCTTCGGAACAAAAAAGTATTTTTTTCATATTTGACTTGCTTTGTTTATAATAATGGAAGTGTCGTCTTTTTTAGATATCTCAGCCTGTATTAATACGGTGTTCCCCTCGATTAAAACATCCCTATACGCCTTATAGCTCTCTGGGAAAACTGTAACAGAGTCAAGTTCACCACTGGAGTCCTCTACCGCTAGGAAAGCCATAAGCTGTCCGGGGTTTTTGCCCTTCTTGGTCTTATATTCTCTTAGGGAATTTATCTGTACAGCTAGGTTTACCTTCCCTCTTATAGCCCCTTTTGATACATCCCTGCACATATAATTAGATAAAATACCAGCCGTTCCGTCTGTTTTTGAGCATGTCAGAGGGCAGCCTAGGAATTTTAACTCCTGATCCGCAATTGTCTCAACACTATCGCCTAAATCATAGAAAGGTTTATCAAGAGACTTTTTGATATCTTTGACAGTTATTATTCTTCTTGAGTTTATTTTAAAGCCGTCTATCAGACCTTGTACATTTTCACCAAGGGTAGCATTACTGTTGTAATTTTCTTCTATATACTTCTGCTCTCTAACGGAGAGGGCTTTCCAGCTATCAAACTCATATAGCATTTCCTGACGGTTTTTTGTGTTCTTTACACCATTAAAAGCCCCAACGGACACTAGGGCGATAACGGCCCTTTTGTTTATTCTGCGGCTATTAATAATCTTAACTAAAACATCCATCCATGTATATTCAGATATGTCTTCTGTCTTCGTGATATCTTCTATTTTTTCGCACTCTTTTGTTCCTACGTTTTTAATATGCCTCATGCCAAAGTAAATTTTACCATCAACATCAGTAAATTTTGTATACATGTGCTGGAGCCTTGGTGGATATACTTCTATTCCCTCAAACTTAGCATCCATTATTAGTTGTCTGATTTCTATTTGGGGTTTAGGTT
>Ga0209709_10001023_pt1 | contig 26214 bp, 25 predicted proteins | sample ArcticOcean_MG_C_2_FD_187435 | JGI IMG/M metagenome (GOLD analysis project Ga0209709, IMG submission 187435) | Marine microbial communities from western Arctic Ocean - ArcticOcean_MG_CB4_136 (SPAdes) (version 2) | ecosystem: Environmental > Aquatic > Marine > Oceanic | place: Arctic Ocean...
TTCGTTGAAGTTTGTGTGATCGACCTTGCTCTGTCGATATTATATGTTCTCACTGCAGTAACATCTACTATAACAGCAGTATTTCCTGCACCCTTAACTGAAATTGCATCTGCAGCTGTAAATGTTCCTACAACATCGTGAACCAATATAGATGCACCACCTGAAGTAACTGTAGTTGCAACAATACCTGTTGCACCTGAAGATGAACCAGTGACTTTGTCCCCTACAACAAACGATGCAACTGAGGTTGTCCCTGTAAGTTTAGTAAACATCTTGATGTCAAACATGTACATGTTCCATCTAGATACATCTGTATAAACATTAGACGCAGCTGTTCCTGTATCTAAATCGACATTTCTAACTCTAGCAAACCCGATTTGACCTGCAGTTGGTTTAGTTCCTGCAGTAGTAATTGTTGTATCCCATAACTCACATGCTTTAAATGGGGTCATTGTATCTGATCCAGTCTCATTACCAAATTCAGGTAAAGAGTGGGTGTTTAGAACTTTAAGTCTGTTCCCCATACGAACTGGTGTGTTCGCATTATCTAATGATGTAGTTGTTCGTGCTTTATTAAGAGCAATTGTGGATGTTCCAATTTTATCAATCTCGTACCCTTTAACGTACGCTTTGCCTGGCGATACTTGAAGTACTAGTTTTCCTTCATCGCCACCATTTCGTTTAGTGTAGAACCCCATATTTGTGGAGTCGTCTAAATGTTCTCTTAAACTATGTGTGTATTGGTTTAAAACAAAATCACCGTTTGCATCGAAAGTTCTTCGTGCAAGTGTATTTTCTATAGCACCGTATATTGGTTTATTGATTGCAATTTCAATAATACCTTTATTGACTCTTATTAACTCAACAAAGTCTGTGTCGTCTGTAGTAGTAAGTGAATACTTACTAAGTGTTAGTGCAAACTTTAATCTGTCTGCACCAGTTGAATTTTCGTTTGATGTTCCTGTTGAATTATCTAATAGTGAAATATCTGCTGCAGAACCAACCAGTGATTCCGTGATAGTAAGACCAATCCTATATGAAGGTTTACCGTTATATTTTTCAAGAAGAAGTTCTTGTGCAGGAAGTTTGACATAGAATCCTCTAACAAAAACAATACCTTCTTTGATCGCTGCCATTGAAGCAAGACCACTAGGATGATCTGCATCTGTTTTTGCTTTAACTTCTAATTCGTTTAAGTTTGCTGTAACAACGGAAGCTGCTCCGTCTGCACCTAATAGTACTTCTTGTAATTCTTCTGTTGCTAAGAAGGTAGCTGAATTCCGATCATTTGTTCCCTGTGTTGCATATTTTACAAAGACAGTAAGTGCATCGTCTGTAGTTTCTGCACTAGTAATTATAACCTTACCAACAACTCCTGAAGTTTTACCTTGGTAGTATTTTCCAACAAGTGCTGTTCTGTAGGTTTCTACATTTGCATCACCTAGAGCATTGGGGTTTGCAGACTTTACTTTAACATAATATAATTCTAAATCAAGACCTGATTGAGCTCCTTCAACAATGGAACCTTCTTTAAATAAATGGGAACCTGATCTTTCAATTTGATTTTGTAGTATGGATTGTGACTGAATTAATTCACGAGATTGAAGAGCTCGTCCTGAACGGAACAATACCTTATGGAAGTTTTTATCTTCAGTATAATCGTCATAGTAGGGTGATACGTTTAGATCAGTTTTTTCTGTCATAGTCCTTAACTCTTATGTTTAGTCAATGTAAAGTTTCTCATAATTGAGAAAGATTACATTTCAATAATTAATTTGATATCTTCTATCTGATCTGCAGCTCTTGTTACTGCTCCCCTATTTTCAATATACAAAATTTGTCCTGAATATTTTTCTACTTCTGGGAATGCTGCATTCACTGAAGAGACTGTACCTAATGAAGAACCAGTTGCATCTTTATAAATGCTGTTTGTTGATACAAAGTTTGCGAAATCCCCAGCACTATTTGCTATTGGGATATGTGAAACTACGGTTCCAGTTATAGAAATGATTCTTGATACTGCAACTCCTGTTCCATTAGCATTTGCATTTCCGATTGTGTCATCTACTTCAAGTCCAGCAACTGATGATAAAGTCATTTGATGATATGCGGCCATTGAAGCAAGAGCAGAAACTTCTGTATCTCCAACAGCAAATGGGTCTTGTACAAGTCCTATTCTACGGAAATCATTATCCGTAGGGAAGTCACCACTACCTTCACCAAACTCTAATCTAGAGTTTACGATGACATGGTTTCCACCTAATTCTTGAATAAGATCAGCACCGTGTCCGATAACTGGAGAGATAATACATTTAACTATTGCATTTGAACCACCACCAATTCCTGATAAACCAGTTGTAGTTGTTGCAATGATAACTTGTGCTCTCTTATAACCTGTGCCTGCCGTTGTTACTGTGATGTGTGTAAGTGCTCCACCTGAAACATGAACTGTACAAACTCCACCTGAACCGTCTCCTACAATAGGAACTCCTTCGTATGCACCATCACCATTATTATAACCTGAACCTGCATTAGTAACTATTGCATGATAAACTGCACCATCAACTGCATCGTTTTCAACATCCCATTGAGCTGAACCATCATCGGCATAGGTAGCATTTAATCCACCATTTTGTCCGTCAATTTCTGTTTGAACACCTAGTGTTTTAACTGGGATAAAATCGTTAGTTACAAATTTAATTGTATCTGAGGCAGTAACAGTATACATGTATTTCCATTGGTAACCAGTTGTTCCACAATTAGCATCTGAAGTTGTATATATCAGTGTTGAGGATGTTCCTGTTGGTTCTACTGTAGAGGGTTGAACGGCACGACTTGTTGAATGTCTTCCTGTTCGGATACATTTATAAACATTGTAATCAGATGTCATCACATAGAACCTTGAAGCGAATAAACTAGTTGCCGCAGTTGCAGGAGAAGTATTAGTTGCACTGTAATCAGCTGCATACTCATCGTAAGATGTTCCTGTTGCCCAATCGTATCTTGTTAATCCGTGTGATACATCAGCACTACCAACCTTTTTCAATGCAGTCATGTCTGACCATGCATCAATTTCCTCGGAAACTCCGTTTACAGGTGTTGGGGGTGATGTGTCAATCGGCCAAGAATGTGCTCGACCTATAAAAATATATGTTGAAGAAGCACTTTCTCCGAAGTCTTCTTTGAATTGTTTAGCGTTATGTACTCTAAACTTTTCCGTGATTATTGCTGCCATTTGTTTCTATCTCCTAGATATTTATAATACTATTTATGCAGTTGCAGAGTTGATGTATGCACTATATGTAATATTTGTTCGTTTTCTTTCTTGATTCTCATATTCGGGTACAAAAAGGTTTGGATAAAAGTTGGATAAATCCTGTACTCTTAACCCTTCGGGTTTAGATCGTTCATCCATCAATGTTCCTGTTCCATCTTCTAATCTAAAACTATCGCCTAAACCTGCTTCAGTATTTGGGTCACCAATAGATGCATTTCCTGATTCCTGTTTTAGATAATAAGCGATGTTATATGTTTGTTGACCAGTAATAGTATTTAGACTGCGGAAAGTACTTCCTAATGGAACAAATGAAGTTATTCCAACCTCACTCATATCTTCTGCAATGAACGGTACTTCCGTTTCGGATACTATTCGGTCACCATCTTCAAAATAGAACCCACCACTTTCAAGTTCTATACTTCTTTCAGTTACAAAATGTTGAACTTCAAGAAGTGTTGTGTCTGATTCTAAATTTATTAAGTCTAGTCCGTCCTCAGTTACAATCCTTTCCCCATACTCTCCTTGATGATGTACATTTTCTTTAAGTGCCTCATCAAATCGTAAATAGTTGGGTACTGATTCAAATTCTATTAGTCCACCTTCTTCTAATACTAAACTTTCATGAGATGGAGTCCATAATTGAATGACTATACCTTGATCTGAAGGCCTTCGTTCTGTTTCTATTCTTAACCAATTGTTATCTTTAGAACGAAGATTCAACACGGACATCATATCATCTAGTCTAGGTGAACTTTGTGTTATTGCAGATGCAAAAGTATTTATGACACTGATATTCATATGTCTACTTCTCATCATAGAGTCATGGACTTCAGTTCCTTCTCCTGTCTGGATACCATTGACCATTGCAAATGCAGTCAAAGCACCACCAGTTCTTGGGTCTGTATTGAATGCAGGTTGTCCTGCTTCTCCTAATACAGTGAATGGATCATTAACCTCATCCGATAAAGTGTAAATTTTTACTGTTCTCTCGGAACTAGCAAATGCATTTGGCACACCTAGTGCCGCATTTAGTGGAATAATAACTGTGGGTAGAAAGGTAGATTTCATTGCTGAACTGGTTATATTTTTCTCAAATGAAAGTTCACCAAAGAAGATGTGTCCAGCAGGGTGAAGTAGTTCTTTAACTATACTTCTCCACTTGTTAATAGACTCTCCAAGTTTTATAACATAGGAGTGAGTCTGATAAAGTAGTCCGTCTTGTAGTCTTGATGCATTGGCATTAAGTGTTCCGTAATCTCCAACATAGTGTTGATCGATAATACCTTCACCTGCATATAATCCTCTTCCATCATAGTTATTACTTTTTATAGTATAAAAATAATCAACTGCATTATAGGTAACCTTCTCGTTATCATAGAACATTCCTGATAAATCTTTATAGGTTAGAATATGTGTGTCTGCATTATATGAAACAACTTTTGCAGTAGTTCCTGATAACGCACCTGTTATAACTATATCTCTGTTTAAATTAGCAGTGTGATTTTTAATTAGTATAGGGAAGTATGAACTTCCTGACAAAAGACCATCTTCATTAAATTTATTACCTTGATCGAGGATATTGATTGAAGCAACACCACCGATTACATCTGAGTAACAATAAAGTTTTGCACCTGTTCCACTTGATACATTATGTTGTTTTATCAATGCAGTAGTTGTACTGTCTGCACCAGTTATCGTTGCACCAGTTACAAATACTCCTATATGTGAGGAAAGTCTTTTGATAACAAGTCTATTGTTCTCTGAGTCTATTCTTAAAATAGTACCGTTTGCTATGACTGTTGAACCTGAATGGGTAGCGACTACTTCTCCTACTTGGAATCCTGCAGTCGAAGCTACATAGATATATCCGCCTGGATGTACTCTAGGTATAGAGGTGAATTGACCACCGTCTCTTAGAAGTATACTTCTTATTCTTCCGTCATCAGCAACTCTTGATCCACCACTCATATAACCGTCATAGTCGATGGTACTTCCATCTTCGTATACAACTCTGTTATATTCAGTGTAAAGTTCTACTAATTGACCTGCTGTACACGCAACTAAAAATACAACTCTGTCATTCTTCCATGTGTAATCTGTGTATTCTGTTTTTTTGATACCGTCAAGATATACATCGAGTGCATTATCATTGAAGATGATAAAGTGTCCATTGTTATCTTTAACACCAGCTCCACCAATCAGTGTTTGTCCTGCAGTTGTTGTAATCTCATAGTGTCCAAATGTTGAACCACCTTCTAATAGAATCTCGTCTCCAGTAGAACCGATGACTGCCTCTGCATTACCACCTTCTCCACCTTCAAATACAACCATGTCTCCAGCTTCATAATTGGTTCCTGCGACTTCAATCATGATTTCTGTGAGTGATCCTTCCACCAAACCACTTATAGTGGACAGTGTTTCTATGGTATCGGTATCTAACTTAGAACCAGTAATGTTAATTTTATCATTTAAGGTGTACATAGAACCAAAAGGATTTACTTTGGTTTCTAGTAATGCACCACCACCATGAGTAGCTTCTGTATTTAATTGACTTCCGTCATAAGTTCCACTATAGACTGCAGCTAGACCTGATTCTAAAAGTATGTCGCCACTATCATTGTGGGATATGTAACTAGACGAACCTTCTGTAACATCTGCAATAATACCATTGATTGTTCCAGTAACAGTTGTCACACCATCACGGTCTAAAATTTTAACTGTAGAACCTTCTGTAAAGACTCCTGCATGGTTGTTCATTATTTCTAATGAATATAAGTTTGTTGATGCGTCATCAATATGAACATAATCTATAACTGCTTGAGCTTCGATGTCTATTCCATTTGATGCATATTGAGTAACTTTATCATTTGCTTCAGGAATACCTGAAGTCATAGTTACTCTCATTCTTCTTTTTTCCGAATACCCTGACTCACCTACATGAATAGTTTCTTCGATTGGATATCTTATTGTAGCGTCTTGAGCATACAGAACTCTCATTAAGAATTGTATTGAATCTACTGTACCTTTCTTCTTGTAAAGGTCTTGGATATTTTTGATTGTTAATCGTTTATTTTTTAAAGATGCCAAATCGATTGATGGCATAAAGTCTTTTTGGAAGTATTCTAAGAAATCTTCTGTAGTGTTATCGATATCAGAATAATCCAATAGTCGATTGTTGGCGAGAATACTATTCTCTTTATATGATTTAACTACACCTGTTTGATTAGACTCTCTTCCTTCAACAGTTTCGCCTGATGCAAAACCATTTCCTGAAATTGATCTGAGATATATTGTGTTACCGTTGATTATCTCAATTTGTGCAACGGACTTACTTGTTTTTCCTACAATGTATTCATCTTCTGTAAAGGGTTCAGCATTAACATTTGAATTAGTTAATGTTACTTCCTGTAAGATTTTTGATGAATCTTCTGAAGGTGAGGGAGATACGGTAGCCTTCTCTAAGAGTAGACTACCAGTACCATCCTCGTTTAAAACCCCATCTATGTCACTTTGAGACGAAAGTACAAGTACTTCTGCCTCAAGGAATTCAAAATATGCTTTAAGGAAAGCTTCAAACGCAGGGGCTTCGTCTCTTAAATACTCAGGGAGCAGAGAGGGAAGTCTATACGAAAGTTTATCCTTTGTATATTTTTCGTGTGCCATAGATGTTTCCTATTTTAAGTTAGTGTCGCACCAACTTGTGAAATAGGGAACCATGAAGTTCCATTCCAAATACAAATAACCGCTTCGCCTCTTGAATCAAGAACGATTTGATTAGTCGTATCTGCACTGTAACCCCATGCTGATACTGTTATATTAGCTGCATAAGTAGAGGCGGGTTCAGTTGAAGCAAAAATTACTTTTAACTGACCTACGTCTGTGCCATTGCCTAATGTAAACGCCACATCTGCTGAAGCACTCGTTAAGTCGATTGCTGTTGCAAATGTTGTTGCAAGAGTTGTTGCTGTTGCAGTTAATGTCGCAATATCGTCTATCGCTAAATGCGTAGGGATATTTTCAAATAACTGACCAATAGTCATTTTCTTGTTGACGGGCGTTCCGCCGGGATTGTCTACAATATGTAGAAGGTCATCTGCACCGATGTCTGTATCAGCTACCAGTGATAATGCACTTATTTTTTTATCTGCCATTGTTGTTTTCTCCTATAAAAACCAAATTAATGGGATGCTACTCTGAGCATGGAACCTACCATCTCAGACCACTTTATTCATAATTTAATATGATGAGTTCGATGTAGAATTAAATCCTACACCAGCACTCGATTCACCACTTGCGATGGTGTCTACTTCCCCTAATACTTTAATATCGGCCGCCGAGATATCAATTAAGATTCCTCGTGTTGCAACAACATCATTGCCGTTAGGTATCATGGTGAAGTCAATCGTTGAATCAACATTAACCGTTGAGGTTATATTGACAGCATTGATTGTAATTAGTCCAGTCGAATAGTCTATTGTTCCTGCAGAACTATCCGTATAAATTCTTGTTGCCCCTGAAAGATAATATTCCCTCAAAGCTCCTTTACCATCGTCATCGTAGTAATGGATATTGGTTGCATCTCCTACTGAGTAGAAACCAGTTGTACTTGTAATACCACCGCTTAGTGCGTTGTATCCTAAATTAGGATTATAGAAACCGTTTCCAAACCCTACAGAATAACCTATAATTTGTCCTATCTTCGCAGTTACTTTTTTTCTTAATCTAACATTAGTAGTGTTACTCAAAACTGCACCATTCGATGCATCAATATCTTTAATAAGATTTGAGTGTCTAAAGATTGCATCAAAGTTTGTTAAATGAATGTCATCGTATGTATTGATTGCACTTGTAACTATAGTCTCTAATTCTCCTTTTGAAAGAGTTGTTCCTCGTTCATTATATTTGAAAGTTGTAGTTAGAAGAATCTTAACTATCTCTGCATCAACGATCTCAGGACGAACAGTTAACATGTTCAAACTCTTCAGTTTTTTTGTTACTACAAGTTTCTCTGAATTTGAAAGATAGTCTGAGTTCAATGGTTTGATTGCAAGGAATACTTTTCCGTATACTGGGGGATCATTATCTTCCCCACCCCATACTGCAACTGCATCTGCATTCGGGTAATACTCACTGACTTTTGCTTTGTAGTCATTCAGTGTTACCAGTCTGTTCTGAGAAGTATAAAACTTCGTTGCTTTAAATTTAATTGATTCGATTGATTCTTTCTCTCCACCACCAGCTGCAACTGAAGTAGTAGTAACAGTTGAATCTGTATATCCGTTAATTGCAGTTACTTGTGAAAATGTTTTTACCCCATTGCAATGAACATCATCTACAATAACATAAGTAACAGTAATGACATCCCCATCCTTTAGAGCTGCACCTAGTGTGCCGTCTCCAAAGTATAATTCAACAAACCCCTCTTCATTTTCTTGTGTGTAATAAACGGTTGAGGTAGTTTTAATAGTAGACACATCAGTAGATAAAGTATAAGTTGTTGAAGTTCCATCTGAGTTTACTGATACATCAATTCTTGATCTGTCAACCCTTTCGTTGGATAACACAAATTTAGGATTAGCAATCTGATTGTCAAACACAAATGTATCAGAAGCATAAGTTCCCTGTACTAAAGGAACATTTTTATAATCATATGTTGACCCATTTTGAGTAGGGACTAAAGTATTAGGAACAGTAAATCCAAATACCTTCCCATCAAAATTTACATTAAATATTGCACCTCTTAGAAGAGACATTTCACCAGTTGTCGGATAAGTTCCATCTGCATTTCTAACATTCTTTAATGCGACATCTACGATTGCAGTTGCTGCACTTTCTGAGCCTGGCGTAAATCCTAAATCCTTTGCACGAGATACAACATTCTTTCTGATCTGTGCAGAGTCTAGGAAGAGTTCACTACCTGCGATGTTTGTATTGACAGCACCAATGTGTGCTGCATAGGCAAGTAGGTCAACCAGTACCGACATAGTAGAACCTTCAAAGTCATAGTCCTTTAGTTGGTCTTGTCCTTGCAGATACCCTTTTAGATTACTTGCTATATCATCGAAGTCTAAATCGGTTACATTTATTTGTGAACTTTTTATTGCCATGTTATCTTGCCCTTGTTACTGTGAGCTCTAATTCTTGGTTAGCTGCCACATTTATAATTGAATAGTGTATGTTTACAGCAATTTCATTACTGTTACCAGTTAAGAGATTTACTACCACATTGCTGACCCTAGGTTCAAATGTTGTCAACAAATCTCTAATTCTGTTCTCCATCTTTCTCAGCTGTCTGCTAGTAGTCAACTCAAATAGAAGGTTTCTGATAGAACCACCAAAGCCTGGTTTAAACGGTCTTTCAAAATGGTTAGTTAATATAATATTTTTAACTGATCTCTTAACTGCTTCTGCATCAGTTCTCACAACCACATCTCCAGTCTGAGGATGTCTTCTAAAAAGTAAGTCTAAATCCCTATATGTACCTTTAGAGGTAGCTACAGTCTTTGCTTCATTGATTATATCTATTGCCATATATCTATTTATACTCCAGTGAAGATGAGACTTCTTTCTATATTAAAATTAATGCAACATCTTTCGTAACACCCGAATCATACTCAGATTGAGTCAATGGTGCAGTGTTAAATGTTACTGTGTTTCCTGATTTTTGCATTTGGTTCGGGAAGATACCTTCTTCTATTTCAACTCCGTCTATAAAAGCGTGTAGTGTTCCACTTCCAGTTGAGACTGAGAATGCTGTTTCATCTATCTGTTCTTCATTTTTCATTTTAGTAAATGCAACTCCATCGTCACTGCCTTTATCTTGAGTTTTTGGAGCATTAACAGTGTCTTTTGTAACGACACTTATGATACCTGCAATTGCTGGTAGTTGTAAATTAATACCCATAGGCATACCAATTAGTTTCAAGAAGTCACACCATGTTAGAAACATAAACTCAAAAATTGCACCCAATCCTATCGCACTAAAAAACTTCTTAACTACTTTTACCCATTCAAACAGTATCTTCTTATGGAAATTCATTTTAAATTCTTCCAGTGCAAATAACATTTCAGAAATTTCTTCTTCAATTGATTCAGTAGTTGATTTTATTGAAGCACCTAAAATTTTTCCTATACTAAAACCAAAGATTTTAAGGTCTAGTATAGTGTCTCTAATCAATTTTACAAATGCATCTTTAGCTGAAAACATTTCATCCTGCATCTTCTTTAAATCTGCTTCCAGTTTATCCAACTCTTCCGATTTCTTTATATAGTCTTCCATACTAATATCATCGGCTGCTAATTCCTCTTTTAGTTTTTCTATCTTGTCTTTTAGTTTACCAATATCTGTTTGGAATTTTTCCTTTAAAGCTTTCCACTGATCTTTTATGGCTTTGATTGCACTTGCTATAAATGCCTTTACATCAAAATTCATAATGTCTATTAATATTTGAATAGGTAAATCAGGCAAATTTAACAGACTCCAAATCTTATCAAAGATACCTAGTACTGCTTGTATTGCTTTAAGATACCAATTCTGCAACCACTCTTTAATTTCCTTTTTAATCCATTTCCAAATTATCTTTCCTTTTGCTTTGTTGTCTACTACTCCGAATTCACCATCAAATTGTCTAAACTCTTCAGGAACAAGTTGCCAAAATTTCTCAATAAACCCATCCTTTAAATCGTAGATTATATCAATCGCACTAAGCATCTCTTTCTTTTGTGCTTCTAGTTTTTCCATCTCTTCCGATTTCTTTATATGGTCTTCCATACTAATGTCGGGGTCTGCTAACTCTTCTACCAATTTTGCTATTTTATCATTAATCTTTTCAAGTTCTTTAAACTTCTCTACTATTTGTAAATCAAAATTAATACCTGAAATTTGGTCTTGCAATTCTTTTTGATAAGCAGGGTCGGTGACTAGTTTTAACACATCAATCGATATGCCCAAAACATTGATTGCAAAACTAATAGGAACTAACTTAGATAATAATTCAGCAATTTTTACTGGTATATAAAGATGGAACTCCTGAAGTAATTCTTCAAATGCATCTCTGGCCTCTTTTTGCCAATCACGATTTAGACCTTTTGTATTCCACCAAGGGGATAAGACATCACTTAGTATATCAACAAATTCTTCAACAGTTTTTACAACATCATCAATCTCTTTCTGTATTACACCCTCGATTTGAGTCTTGATGTAATCTTCTTTTTCTGCTATCTCTTTGTTTATCGCATCTCTTGCTTCTTCTGTATCTGCTTCCTCTAATTGTTTATATAAGTCTGCAATTTCCTTCGCCTTTTCCGCCTTCATCTCTTGGACTTTTCCAATCATCTTGCCAGGTAAAGCAGCTATTTCATTAAATGCGTTTACGATTTCTTCTTTTGTTGGTAAGGAAAATATATCCCCTTCAGGACATGGGAACGAACCCGCTATGGTTTCCTCTAAGGGTTCAACTTTACTTTCTTCACTAGTTGCCATAATTATGAGTTCGGCCTAAATTCAGAGCCTTTTACTAATACTTTGTCTGCTGTTAAGGTTAAGTTTCCACCCGCTTCAAGGTCTAGGTTTCCTGAAAGTGAAGCAATCTTAACATCACTGGAACCCTTGATATCAATCTTTCCAATTGCATGAATATTTGCATCACCTAAAACTTTAATGTTAACTTTACCACCGATATGCACTTCGTTGTCTTTACAAAGTATTGTGTAGTTGTCATTTACAACTCTAGTCACCATAGAACCATCGGGATGAATCTCCTGAAAAGTTCCTGACCTATGTTCAATTGCAAGTCTTTCGGCACTAGGTGTATCATCCATCTCTATGACATGACCTGACTCTGACTGAATAACTTTGTTATATGGGTAGACTGGTTTTGCAGGAGATTTTATTGCCTTTTTAGTAGAAATAAGGTCTTTAGGTATGTCTCTTCCTGCATGAAGGTCTTTTTCATCCGTAGTATCAGCGAGTTTAGATAAGTCTGAACTATCCATGTATAATGGATAGTAAGGTAAATCTTTTTCGGTAAGTGTGGGTTCTTCAATTGAAGACCCCTTGCCTATATAACTAATACCTCTAGATTCATAAATTTTAGGTGCAGTGTCTAGTGCAGTAGTAAGGCCATGTCCTCTTCTACTGTCCATATCGGGGTTCGGGCCATCAGATGTTCCATCATAACCTGATACTGTAAGTTGTCTAGGGTCATTAAATCCTTTATCTACTGACCGAGTCAGCTGTTCATCCGTTGCAGTCTCCCTATAACCCGCTTGAGGTATACCTGCAGTTGACCCAATAATTACTGGTTGTTGACATGCGTGTTCATCTCTAAAGAACAACAATACCGTAGACCCTTCCACGAGTCCGTGTTGTGTTCCGAATCCTGATAACCCTGCAGAAGTAGTAGGTAATACAACTTGAGCCCATGGAAGATCGGGTGTCGCAATTAAATGTTTCTTATCAGTATGAATACCATGTACACGAACACGCACCCTACCTATCTTAAGTGGGTCTTGTCTATCCTCTACTATTCCGTAATAAGTTTTCATTATACTACTTCTTCAGGATCAGCTGAATCCAATATTGGTGTTGCTTTTGATATGTCTCTTGCGTAACTCTCTTTAACACACTCTAAATTCATCTCACCTGAAGCATTAAAAAAACTTCCGTTAATACCGAGAGAAGTAATTAGATATCTATGGTCATTAACTTTATCCGTTGGAGAACTAGTTTCGCTATATAGTTCAGGTTCAGGTATCTTAAGATTAATGATAGTGCCCACTGATATATCTGTTCTTAACGGTATGACAACTTCAATTCTATTCTGCTGTAATATTTCAAGTAATGCTTTTCTCTCTAGAATTCCATTGCTCTTAAAAGTCTGTCCTTTGAATATGGGGTCTGATGTAATGTCTGCACTGTTATCAAAATCGTGATTACTATTGTAATCATAAAGAACTACAGCGTCAGACGCTTTGTTTGGGGCAAGATCAACACCTATTTCATTGACTTTAGGACTTATCTTTGGGTCAACTATATTCTCAGTAGATAACATTCTTTCTTGTTCATTTAATAACATCTTACTTGTTCTTATCATAGGATATCCTGAGACATGGTTTTTACTACGGCCAAAAGTCTCTTCCATATCGTAGATGATATCTTCTTCGATTTTTTTAATTGGGTCATACACTTTTGCACTTGAAGCGTATGCACCACTCTGTGTTCCCCAAAGTGTATCAAATACTTGAGGTCGTTTAATAGAAATAATCTGAGAGTTCAAACCGCCAGGCGCATTGATATTCTTGTTATCGGTATCTGATGCTGACAACGGTAATAATGAAAAATCTATTGGAAACTCTTCACTAAACATTGTGTCAATTGATCTAAATCTAAATCCACCATTCAGTGTTTGGTAAAAAAACATCCCATTCCTATATACGGCCTCAGTACCCTTATTTGCATTTAAACAAATAAACTCAAGAAATCGAGCGATAGTCCAGTTAGGTACAATAAACTGTTGGTTAGGTGGGACACTATCTTCCCAATTATCAATTTCTTTTGCTGTAACATTACAATGATCCATCATTACTTGACCTAACATATCACTGTAAGAACCTCTAAGAGTTTTACTAAGTCGGGTTCGCAAGGAAGTAAACTTTGCAGGGTCACAAATTTTAAATTGATATGTTTGTACTGTCCCTTCTTTTCTTAGTACAGTGACAATTTGATAAACTCTAAATGTCTTATCAATAGAGAATTTCTTATCAGAGAACTCGTCATCACAAGTGCCTTCTCTTTGATTTATAGCTATACGGATGAATTCCTGTCCAGTAAACCTAAAGTTTTTTAACAGGTTTAAACCATCAGCCATCGACACATCTCCTGTGACAAACTTCTTCTCGATATCTTCATAAAGACGAAAACTTATTGCAATTCCACTAAGGTCTAAGCTTTCCCCTTCTTGATTGACTATGTGGAGTGCTTCGGTTTGAAATTCGCCTGCTTTATAACTACTCATTTGCCATCAGTCGTTCAAATTCTGCTACAACTTGTCGGATTTTACCAGGCCTAATAATTTTAATAGTCCTCTTTTTTTCATTTTCTTCCGACTCTTCAGTGTAATGTGATACTGCAGTCCACCCAACACCACCGTTATTTCTTCGATTACCCTCTGCATCTTTATAATGATGAGCTGTATCTCTATGTTCAGTAACAGAAGTTATACTAAATGATTTAGCACTTTTATTACCTGTGACTGTCTCGGTTGCAGGATGCTCTGGCGTTTCAAAAGTATCTGCCCCTTCTACAACGATTCTTTTATGTGTTGGTTCTACTCGTGTTATCTTTCCAGTCTTTCCTAGACTAGATATTATTGTTTCACCAACCACAAATTTATTGTCTTTAAGCCACCCTGTTGGATTTATCTCTGTTATTACTGAAGTATCGTAAGTGGGTGGTTGAATAATATCAGAGGTAAGTGCTGCGTTTAAACTTTGGCCTGGAAATTTTGCATTTATATATGTTTCAAAGGTTTGAAAATCCATATGCCAATCATAATAGTTTGTAAAATCATTGACTAGAAAAAGAGTCCAATGTAAATCACCATTACCATAAAGTTTAGATGCAACGACATCGGGTCTTTCTCCATCTAGTATTTCATATTTTAGATAATCAATTAGAGTATCTTGTGCAGACTTTTCAACTTGTACTTTACGGAAGAAATCCTTAATGGTAACAATCTTACCAGTGTTAAGAGTGTATTGTAATTTAGGAAAATTTTTAAATAATTGGTCTGACATTATGTGTCGCCTCCGCCTGCAGCAACTTTATCATCAAACTTCGGGTTATACTTATCGACTGCGCTTTCCATCTGCGTTTTTGCCAATTCCTTGCCTGCGTTACTAGCGAATGGAGAAATCCCCTGATATGATTCTTGAGAAAGAACTTTGATTTCTGAAAATGTTAATTTCATTGATGATGATACTGGTTGACCATTTGCAAAGGTGGTAACTTTTTGACCGTTAAAGTGGTCAACACTACATCCAGTACAAACCATGGGTAAGAACCCATCTACTTTCCCAGCAATAGGGCCTTCAAATTCCACATCAAATATGTTAGGCATGTTCAACCAGTTTTGAACGTCCGCTCCATCGAATCCATAAGTATCAGGTAACATAGCGGTTCTAAATGTGTATATAATTTGATTGACCATATTTGCTTCTGCTTCATTCTTTGGCCAGAACTCATAATTAAAATCAAAAGTTCTAAAATCAGTTCCAGTCAATAGTTGTTCTTTCATGGGGTTTACTGCTTTACCTTCTTTGATATTAGCAATACCACCTGTCATAGCGTTTAAAGATTTAACCACAAGGTCTCCAATAACCGCACCACCGATCTCGGTGCCTTTTTCTACTGCCGAACTTATCTTACCACTCTGCCAAGCACTACTAACTGCTTGGATTCCTTCATCTAATCTTCTAGCGCTTGGGCCAATGTTTTGACTAGAATATCCTACTGTTGTGTCACTGGTAATTCCATCGGGAATATACAACTGAATCTCAATAACTTGACTGGGCCCAAAAAGGTTGGTGTCCTTAACTGCCTCGCCACGTTGATCCTCAGCAATTGCTTTTCCTGAGTTGTCTGTTGTTCTCTGAGTTGACCTTGTTTTTCTTGGTCTAGTGGTAAAAACAATATAATTCTCCAATGCATCATTGACTGGATATATCAACTCTTTCGTAGGCGCAGTCGGATTTTTCTTACCTAACGACTTCCTAACATTAGCTGCATCCATAGATTTCTCTAAGGACAATCTACGATCTTTTAAAAGTTGTTGTGCATATTCTGCTTGTTCACCAAGTTTGTCAACTTGACTTGTGTAGTTAAGGCTTTCTAGTTTAGCACCAATGCCTTTCAACGAATTAATTGCAGACTTTGCCTTGTTGATCTTACTGAGAATTTTACTGATTGCGCCCATGTGTTATAAATACCTGAAAGAAGTTAATAGAGTTTTTATTATTTATGTCTTATAAAGGTAGGTTTCGCCCAAAGAACTATAAAAAATACAAAGGAGACCCCACAAAGGTCTACTATCGGTCTTTATGGGAGCGAAGATTCATGCATTATTGCGATACTACCGCATCTATCCTAGAATGGAACAGTGAAGAAATAATTATTCCATACATCTCACCCATAGATAACCGAACACATCGATACTTCCCTGACTTCTATATCAAGAAAGCAACTGTATCAGGAAAAATCGTGCGAGAGATTATTGAAGTAAAACCCAAACGACAATGTTCACCCCCCAAAGTTCCTAAACGAAAAACCAAAAGATACATGACTGAGGTTGCAACATATGGTGTCAATCAAGCAAAGTTTAAGGCCGCAGAAGAATATTGTAAAAATCGTAAGTATAATTTTAGGATATTGACCGAAGACCACCTTACCTGAGTATAAATAGTACTATGGCAGAACTATTCGAAAAACTATCTAAACTAAAACCTGTTGAACTAGCAGCCCACTCTGAAGAAGCAATGAATTGGTTTAGAGAAACAATTAGATATATGCCTAGATCAAGGGATGCAATATACCGTGAAGGAAGTAGAGTAAGTAGTATTGTAGAAGGGAATATGTACATGATGTTCTATGATGCTAAGACTAAAGAGAAGTTATCGTATTACGATATGTTTCCTTTAGTAATTCCATTTGATATTCTTAAAGATGGGTTCTTGGGTATTAATTTACACTACATTGCTCCTAGATATAGAGTAATGTTATTAGATGAATTGTATAAACATGAGAACAATACTAAAGAGGGTGTACTCCTAACTTACAAATTATTACAAAAAGTAACTAAATTAAAATATGCAAAGCCTTGTCTAAAGAGATATCTTACCAGTCATATTGTTAAAGTCCCTGTAGAAATAGAAAAAGATTTTTGGGATTTAGCTGCAATGATACCATCTGGTAAGTTTGCAACAGGCTCTATCTCTAAAAGAATAAATACTAACACGGTATACGCAGAATCGAGGAAACAGTTTTAATGTCAATATTAGATGAAATCACCAAGTTAAAAAGCAAAGGTGCAACCATAGATAAACTAAAGTATAATTTTGATTCGGGCGCTAGAGCGAACCGTTTTGATGCATACTTTTTCTTACCCTCAAGCTTTATGAGTCCACAAGCAAGAGCTACAGAGTCAATGTCCATAAGATTAGACTCATGTCAATTACCTGGCAGAGAGCTTAAAGTTAAAGCATTTTCTGAGTATGGAGCAGTAAGACAAATGCCAACTGGGGATATAGATTTAGGTGGTACAATGGATTTTACTTTTATATGTGACCAACACTTTGCAGATAGATTAGTTATTGAAGCATGGCAACAGACAGTATTCAGTGCCTATCCCGATGGCACTAAGACCCGAAGTAAAGACGGAGACCCAGAATTCAGTGACAATAATGAAAGTGGTAGTGAAATTTCCCCAAAAATGTCATGGTATGATGACTACATTGGTCGTATTGAGATTTTTCAACTTAGAATGGATGACAAGCAGGCCTTGAAGTTTACACTCCATGAAGCATATCCTGTTAAGATCGCGGCTCAAGAGTTGAGTCGATCATCTAAAGAAATAATGAAATTTACATGCACGATTGCATATAGGAATTGGGAATCTGAATATATCGATGCACCTGAACGATCTGCACTAAATAAAGGGAGAGTAATATTAGATGCACTACTAGGTGGTGCAAAGGTATTAGGACGATTTGGTAAAGCTGATAAATTCAGAAAGAAGTTATCAAATTTAGATACGAGAGCCACACAGATTAATAATTTATTCGGTGATGGCGGTTAATTACAATATGGAGTAAATTATGGGATTACCAATCCAAAGAGCACCGAAACATAAGTGCGAATTAAGTGATGGAACGATTGTGACATATCGTCCATTTCTTGTAAAGGAACAGAAGTATTTGTTGCTTGCGAAAGAAGGGAAAAGCAGTGTAGAAATACTTGCTGCGATTAGAGAAGTGATAAAGTCTGTCACTGAAGGTAAAATAAATTCTGATAACATAGCTATGTTTGATTTGGAATATCTATTCTTACAGATTAGAAGCAAATCAATCGGAGAAACACAAGAGGTAGAACTCATGTGTGACCAACCCGAATGTGTAGGAATAGGAAAAGTAACAATAGATTTATCTGAAGTTAGGGTTAAATATCCTGAAGAAAAGATAAGTACGACTGTACACTTAACTGATACACTAGGTGTCACATTAAGATATCCTACTGCTAAACAACTTGCTAGCGCAGAAGATGTAGAATCCGAAGGTGATAAACTGGTTCATTTACTTAAGTTTGGAATTGAAACTATTTTTGATGAAGAGACAGTTTATGATACAGACGATGTAAAGGATGAAGAATTAGTTGAATTTGTTGAAAATTTAACTTTAGAACAAGTTGATAAACTTAATGTATTTTTTGAAAACATTCCAACCCTTCAACATACCTTAGAATATGAGTGTGAGAGTTGTCACACTATAAATGAAACAACCCTGAAAGGCTTACAAAGTTTTTTTTGATAGCTCTTTCTCATGAAAGTTTGGTGAACTATTATAACACTAACTTTCAGTTGATGCAACATCATAAGTACAGTTTAACAGAACTAGACAATATGATACCATGGGAAAGAGAGATATATGTTTCTCTGTTGCTTAATTGGTTAGAGGAAGAAAAGGAACGACAGTTAGAGCGGAACAGAAAATGATAGTAATAGATTAATTATGTGTCGGTGAAGTGATTTTTTAATTTTTAATATAGAGGAATAAAAATGAGCGACGATGACGATAAGAAATCGGGTGGTAATGAAGTTGAAATAGACTTAGATAAGTACATGGCACTTATCGAAAAACTCGATGACCAAGAAGACCGAATCAAGGAGATGAAGGAAGATGCTGTTAAAGCAAGAAATCAACTTGAACCACCTAAGAGAACATTTGGAATGTTGTTCTTAGATGATAACGATGTTAATGAAAAAGCAATCATAGGATTCACTTCATTTGCATTGATGGTCGTGTTTGGATTAACAGATTTAATTACAGCACTAGCATTTGATATGGACTTGAAAGTATCTGAAACTATCTACACATCATTTGTTGTAGTTACACTAGGTGCATTCGGTATATCAGAAGCTGGTAAAGCATTCGGAAAATAAAGAGAAGAAATAAATGGCAACCTTAACTCCACAAGAAGAGTATAACAAGCAACAAAAAAAACTGACAAGAGAATTAGAGCTTCAGACTAGTTCTCTTCGAACACCTTTTAGACAACTTATTACCTCAATCTCAGAAACTAACAGTGAACTGGGAAAGATTGCTGCTGACAATATCGGCAAAACTCAAGATACTTGGACAGGTCTTATTACCCAAGGCAAAAAACAAAGGATGATTAATAAAGTAGAGAAGTCTAAAGAGTATAAAGAACAGGCAGCTGCAGTTAAAGCACAAAAAGAATCCCAAGCGGCTTTAGAAACTCAAAAGTTTAATCTAGAAAGAGAATCCCAAATAAACCGACAAGAAGCAATAGATGGTGATGAACACCTTAATAAGTTTGTACGCACTAGGAAAGCAAAACTTGAAAAACAATATCTGACTGCTAGTAAAGGTGAGCGAAAAAAGATTACTGATGAACTTGGCAAAGTAACAGCAACAATTACTGAAAGGGAAACTTTTCTAGCAAAAGAGATAGACACTAAAAAAGAGGAAGAAAGTAAAAGACTTGACAAACAAATAAAACTCGGACAAGATGGAGTAAGAGAATCAAGTATATACATTGATGAAACAAATGAACAATTAAAACACGATCTAGAGAAAGTAAGTAAATCAGAAAACTATGATAAGTTTCAAAGCAGTATAAAAACTCTTTCCTTTGGGATAATAGATATTGCAGGTGTCCTCGATCCTATTTCAAAACAAATAGGTGCATTAAAAGATTTAGGTTCAGCAATAGGTGGGGTTACTAAAAAAGTCACTGGTGGATTCAAAAAATTCGGCAACTTTCTAACTAAGGGAAGAAAAGAATCAATTGAATCAGGCAAAGAAGTGGCTGAGAAAACCAAAGGACTTGGTAAATCGATTGCTTCAAACCAAGAGAAAGGCGAAAAAGGAATTAAGGGTCTTATGAGAAGCATGAGTCTAGGTGCTCTCGCAATAGCAGGGTTAATCCTTGTTGTATACTTATTGAGGAAAAGATTTCAGGGATTTGCTGATTGGATGGATCGTTGGATGGACAAGGATACTCCAGACCAACGAAATAATATGGAAGCGTTGACGGTGAATTTTCAGAAAGACATGGAGGCCGCTGAGGGTGATGAAGCAGCACAAGCGAAAATAGCAGCTGAATTTCTCGCTAACCAAAAAGAACTGATGGATAAGCAAGCTTTGGTTGTGAAAGCTGAGAACGAACAGACGAATATAAACCGTGGTAACGAGGTAGGTGGTGTTTTACTTGGTAGCAATCTTAACCAAATGGGTGTAAAAGATTTTGCCAAAATAGCTGGGAAAGATACAGTAGAATCATTAACAGATACTCTCAAGCCAAGAATGATTACTGACGGCAGTCGCATGGACATGAGAACTAAAGAGGCTAAAGAAATAGCTGAACGCCTTAAAGCCCAGAAGGGGCCGTCATTAGGGTCTAAGATATTGAAAGCAACACAAGCCATGACGCCAACGAAAATTTTGACTAAAGGGAATGTGGCCATGACCGTATTAACCGCTGGACTGACTTGGAAAGAAATTCAAGATGGACTGGAAAACTCTAAAACAGCAGAAGAGAAAATAGATTACTTAGCAAACAATGTAGATGAAAATGGAGCTCGCTTGATTACGGAAGAGGAAGAAAAAGAAGCTCGAGCTTATCTTGAACAGAAAAGAAAACAAGATGAAGGAATGCCTGTTTGGATGTCAGTCGCTGGAGGCGTTGGTGCAATGGCCGTTGGTGCGCTGTTGATTGGAACAGGAATAGGAGCTGTGCCGGGTGCTGCCTTAGTAATGGCCGGTGGTGGTTTAGCTACAGCTGCAACAGGTATTGGAATGGATGTTTATAATCAGGGTGATGAAAATTTATATAGATTTTTAGAAAGCAAGGGGATTCATATTGACCCTGCTAAAGCTGAAGAAAATTTAGAACACATGAAAAAACTTGAGGTGACTCCTGAAGAGGTTCATGAAAAGTTTAATATATCTGCTGAGCAGCTTCAATCTGCAAAAAATGCCTTGACAGATGCTGATAGCGCCCAAGGTACGAATGTCATTGTGCAAAATGTTGCAGAAGGGTCGAAGAATACGAGCTCGTATATGGGTGATGATTTAGGTTTTAGCGCTAAAGACCAAAGCGACAGGTTACCTGTTGCTCAGAATTAACTACTTAAGTTTAGTAGTCTAAGTCAGACTTATCTTTTCTGTTGTATTTTGTTTTATCTTTTTGGACTTGAGTAAGTCCGTGTGAAGGTGTTATCTTTCTAGATTGAACGGTGATTTCTTTTTTAACTTCTCCGAAGATTTTTTCCCAGTTGGAAACATATTTATCTTCATTAGAGGTTCTTCTCTTATCACCCTTTCCACCATGCCATTTGCTCATGACTAGTACCAACCATTTCTTGAACTTCCTAAACCCATCTTCTCTCTTTTGATTCCTTCGAGTTTATTCTTTCTTTTTATTTGTTGATTCTTTTTGTGTTTTACCTGATTGGGTTTTTCGTAATGTTGTCTATCTCGAACTTCTTGGATAATACCTGCATTGTCACAAGCCTTTTTAAAACGCCGTAGTAATCCATCAAACGATTCTGTCTGTCTAGATTTTGCATTATACTTTGGTGTAACACTTGGCATTTAAAGTCCTATTCGATCTATATTAAAAAAGTGTGTAGTCGCCCCACGCCTTACAGCATACCCGCTCCACACCGATTGACCCGCTTTAATGCTGTCAACCTTACCCTTACTGAGATGCCCCCTAATCCACGGCCTCAGTGAATGCATAGACTTTTCAAAAATTTTCATAATATAAAACCTATGCACCCCAGTCGAAGTTAGTCTTGAGCTAACTTCTTAAAGTAATCCATTTGATCGGATTCTTCTTTGGCACTCACTTGAACACCTGCAGAAGTTTCCACACTATCGATTACTGGTTCAACTGCTACTGTCTCAGTATTCACATTAGACCATGGAACTTCATCCAAGTCTTCTGCAACTGATTCAGCAGTAGATGTTGACCCAACAGTTCCAAGTACTCTATGAAGTTTCTCTTTGAGGTCTTCATAAGACTTGAATTCATCAGGTGCGATAACAGAAGATAATGAATGCACTTGACTGAATACTTCGTTCAGTTTGTCCTCATTACCCAAAGGTGCAGTCGCATCAAATTCAGATTTGTCGTAGTTCCAATAACCGTCAACTTTTCTGATCTTGATTTTAAAGTTAGCACCTTCATCTCTTAAGTCAAAAGGATTAATTGCTTTCTCATCTTCAAATGCAGGTGAGATCGCTTCCTTAAGCGCTTCAAAGATTTTTTTACCGTATCTATATTTAAATACTTTACCTTCGTTATCAGGATTCTTAGGATCAGAAACAACATAGACATTAGAAACATAATGCAGTCTGCGTTTTTGTTTCCTTGCAATCTCTTTGTTTGCTTCAATTCCAGTGTTCCATAACGAAGTGTTATATTCACTTACAGGGTCTTTTTTATTAAGAGTCGTTAAAGACTTCTCAATATACCATCCACCTGGCCCTTGAAATCCATGATCGAAATAAGATACCCAAGGCATCTCTTCTCCATCGGGGGTTGGTAAAAAACGAATCACTGCGTAACCATTACCAGTTTTATCTAGTTCGGGTTTCCACATTGTGTCGTCATTGTAGGACTTTTTCTCACCGCCGATGGGTGAAGCTGTTTCCATTGCAGCTCTTAGTTTATCTAAACTACTTGACATTGTATTCTCCTATTGTATTACAATTGTATTGCATTATATCGCATTATATCAAAGATTTAAGGCCTTGACCTAAAATCCATTCTTCACTTATTTCATAATAAGATAGTTCATTATACCGTACTTCGTCCTCTTTGTCTAGAGGGTTTTTCCAATATATTGAACCTTTTCCATAGTACCATTCTAGTAGTGCTATGAACTGGGAACGCTGTACGTTAAGTACAGAGTCTTCCATTGTATATTTAGACTGGTAATTCGCACTACCTGTATAAATATTTGCTGGTTCACCTAAGTGTTCCAGTCCATCAAACCCAATTAGGTTGATGGTCGTATAACCTCGTGTCATTGCATAACCTAATGCAGACATTCCAGTCATAAGATTTCTTAAAATTTTGTTTCCATATGTAATGACCGTCCTCTCTCGACTAAAAGGATTACACAATCCTAAGAAATCTGTTGAAGTTTTATTACCTTGAATGATGAAATGTGTGTCGTCTTCCTTCACACTCATAATCGGATTGTTAAAGTCGGTTCTGAACATATCTATCAACTCAATTGGTAGTGGATCAATATCTGCAAATGCAACAGAGTGATCTCTGTAGTAACCTGAATCAACTATTTCCTTTTGCATCGGCATGTCACATGCAAACAATAAATCAACTGGAGTGTCACGGAATATTGCATTACAACCCCACACTTCATGGTTAACACTATGTGTATCAAAGTCAGCTCTACTTAAACCGTTTCCTAAGATTGTTACTTCTGACATAATTCTATAAGGGTTGCTCTGAATGTATGGTAATCATAATTCATGAATGACTTGTATTTGTGTATTAAGATATGGACACTTGGATACACAATGTCCTCGTCTATAAGTGCATCCCATTCCTTTGTGTGATGTATTATATCGTCCAAGATGCACATGGTCTCCAATGAAGTTTTCTTTGCAAGATATGATTTAAGAAGTATTGGATGTTGTCCATTCTTAACTTCTAATATTTTATTAATGGTTTTCTTCGCTAACAAATCTGTTACTTCAGTTTTAAACATGTACGATAATTTTTGATTTCTATTTTTCCATTCCTTATATCGTTTATCACATTCAGCATCCAACAAGTCACCTGCCCAATAATCCTTAAAGGATAAATTTGCAATGTAAAAATCTTGAAGGTCTTGTTTATATGTTCTGAACAATTTACCAAAATGGTATTTGTCCTTCCTCTTTACAAACGAGTTAATATCTGATTTGACTTTTCCGTTATACTTAACGAAGTCATAAGTCTTAGAATGGAAGTGCAGCTTTATTCCGAGGTATAAAGTATATGCATCATATCCATCACGACTCGTCATTACTTGACTAAGACCAATCCACTGGTTGCAGTTAAATGTGCATCTGCAACTTTCTTATTGGTTGGCACTACAAACACTACTTGTTGAAACAATGCTGTCTTTGCATTCTCTTCACCAGTAGCGGCTATCCCTTTTGCGAATCCCATACTTCCATCTGCAGGGTTTGATAAAATCATTCGTGGGTCTTGCAACTCAACTGTTGCATCTTCTATAGAGACTAGTTTACCAACATACTCTCCACTAATTGTCACTACTGTGACTACATCACCTTTCTTCATAATTACTCCTATTCAAAAAATCCAGTTATACTTCCTCTACCATTCTTACCTCGATTAACCATGTTGAGACCTTGTGCCTCAGCTTCTAGTTTTTCTCTGAGGGGTTGAGAGATAAATCTTTTTGCAGATTCGGGTTCTAAATTATTCCGTTCACATACGGTAATAATCGCATCCATAACATCTGACTTTGTTTTTAATAGAATCAGTTCTACCTGTTCTGTGAATTCTTTTTTACTTATCATTTTTATACTCCATATAAATGTCGATATCTACTTCTCAATTCATAAAGTTTCTCTACATACTCTCTTGGATCGGCCGCAAAAACTTGAGACCCACCACCATCAACAGCAACAATAGCTATCACTTCATGTATTTCTTCACCTGTAAGTTCTTCCACCATGATTGCATATGCCGTCATTTGATGAAACCATGGGTCTGCCATGTACTCTTCCTTGTACTTTGATGAAGTCTTAAAATCTATTATGCAAAGTTGGTTATCAAAGATACCAACACAATCTACTTGTCCTGCCAACTGCAGTGAATTTGAATGTAGGGGTGCCTCTAAAGCGATTGGTATTATTTCATCTAACAATGGTTGGACTGCATCGAACATAGATGATTCCATTATGTTATCAAATGTAACTGCTTCTTCTGCACGAAGATATTGTTCGAACAACGAGTGCATTCTTGTTCCTCGTTTTGCAGCTGCAGTGGATATTCTATTTGCCTCTTCCTCTCCAACTCGTTCTCTCCATAATTTTATATGGTCTCCTGACAACAATCCAGTAACAGTTGTTACACTTGGATATTTCTTCCCTTCGGGAGTAAGATAAAATCTTTTACCGTTCTCCGATACTCGATTCATTGGTAGTGATTCTAAATCACCTAAGCTTATTAAATTTTCCATAGTTCTATTGTACTACTTTTTGGTCTGTATGTCCATATGTTTTTTGACAATTTCTCGTGTCTTAACATCTTTAACGGATTTAGTATTATATCGTTTATCAACATCAGACCCTTTATAATTATCTCCGATCTTAGAAAGAACTTCTTTGAATCCATCATCGGTTTTAACACGATCACCAACTCCACCTACCGTTGCTGGTGGTGTAAAAAATCTTTGTTGGATGTGGGGGTTTTCTTTTAGGTATTCGTCCTTACCTGAAAATGATAGCAGCAATTCAAACGCTTCTCCAGTATCGGTATTTTCAAATTCATATAAAGGCATTATATAGTTCTCACGAATGGTTTCTATTATTTATGGTTAAAAACTATCGTCTATAATGGGTTCATGTTTGTCGTAGTCAAAACCTCTTTGCAGGAC
>Ga0209709_10001024_pt1 | contig 26199 bp, 23 predicted proteins | sample ArcticOcean_MG_C_2_FD_187435 | JGI IMG/M metagenome (GOLD analysis project Ga0209709, IMG submission 187435) | Marine microbial communities from western Arctic Ocean - ArcticOcean_MG_CB4_136 (SPAdes) (version 2) | ecosystem: Environmental > Aquatic > Marine > Oceanic | place: Arctic Ocean...
ACCTTCATCTCCAACGTGGCTTCTCAGATCGCCGAGAAGTTGTTCAGGCATGTCCAGTGATATCTTGGGCATAACACGGGCTCGAATAAACCCTATTTTAATATTCGCAGAGTATTACTCTAGTAATACTAGGACAACGAGGCTACTAAATCCTCTCGTTTGAATTGGCGCGAGGCGAACCAAGCGGCTAAAAAGGAATAGAACATACTTGAGAGAGCCCAAATCACTACATGCTCTATGATTATTCTGTCGAGTAATAATTCTCTCAAGGCTAGAAGAACATTTACCAATGGAATGGCAAACCACCACGATTCGATGCCATCAAGATTGATTACCTGTGTAAATAGCGCAGGGAATACAATCAAGATTATCGAGGGAGCTAACAAAGTTCCAGCCTCTTTGACACTTTGTGCCTTCATCGCTAATGCTAATTCAAACGCAACCACCATTATGGCAAAGAGGATCACCGCAGTTGCAATAAGAAGAATCGAGGTAATGCTCATCGTAGGTATTGCGATGAAACTAGAACTTGCCAGATAAGTTATTGCAAATATCAACCCAACAACCTGCAAGCCTACACTTACCCCAGCAATACTAGCAACCGCTAACCATTTACCTGATAATAATTCAATACGAGAGCAGGGTAGGCAAAGCAATGCTTCAAGCGTACCGCGCTCCCTTTCACCAGCAGTCATGTCAATCGAGGGCTGCATCGCACTAGATGCCGTCCAAATCGCTAATGCCATGGGGATGAATAATGATAGAATCATTCCAGCCTGCTCACCGCTAGTGGCTGTATCTGCTGCAGACAAACTACCATCCCACTTCACCGGATCAAGAGTTGTATCCGGATCGAGTCCTTTCTCCAACAAACTACGATTGACCACCTCACTCTCCCAAGCCCATAGTTGAGTCAGGACCCTTGACCTTGCCTGCGATGAGTGTTCTGAAGTAGAGAATTGTAGGATTGAATAATTCCAAGTATTATTACCCGAAACCTGCATTCTTAAAATAGAGTCGATTTCATTATTCCGCAATCTCTCACCGTCAGAACCGGGGTCGGAAAGGTTTGCAATATCGCTTGGTAGCGCTTCTATAATTACGACCATCCTATCGCCTTTCAGTGCAGCAACTAAGTCCTCATGCACATCTCCTTGAACCACAACGTCGAGTTCAAGAGCCTCTAATTCAGCCGCTTCGGATTGTAGGAGTAACGGCAGGACGATGAATAATGCCGGAAAAAGAATCAACGGGATGAGAATTGTCGCTAGTAAGGTCCGCCAATCTCTGACGAATTCTATTATCTCCTTGCCGGCGATAATTCTGATTCGCTTCAGACTCTCACTCATCTTCAGCCACCTCCGGTGTACTTGATGTCAATAACTTGCGCCACCATTTGGCCAACCTTCCTTCTTTGACATCATCCTCTGTTCGTGAACGCGCCTTGTCTGAAGTAAGTTGCACATATGCCTCCTCGAGGTTATCACAACCCGTCTGCTCAAGTAATTCATTTGGCGAAGCATCAGCTCTGATGGTTCCATTGTGAATTATGACTATACGGTCACAGACCTGCTGTGCTTCGGCTAATTGGTGAGTGCTGTAGATTACTGTGCCGCCTTCATCGCGCAATTTCACAACCAAATCTCTCACGGCTCGAGCGCTTGTAACATCTAAGCCAGCGGTTGGTTCATCGAGCAATAATGCTTCAGGGCCATGGGCTAATGCCCTAATCAGTGATGTTTTCTGGCGCATACCCTTGCTAAAGCCCTTGGTGTGGCGTGAAAGAGAATCTTCCATGTCCAGCAATTTCGCTAATTGGACAGTGCGGTTCCATGCAACTTCGTCATCCACTCCGTGGATACGAGAATGATAGCGAATATTTTCCCAGGCCGTCAATCGATGATATAGCCCCGTGGCTTCGGGCACAACTCCCAGTTTGTGACGCATTGCTGACAAAGGTTCCTTGCCAAATGTAACTTCACCCTTTGTAGGCGAGTAAGTCCCAGCAATCAAACGCAACAGAGTTGTTTTACCAGCTCCGTTACCTCCGACTAAACCTATGATTTGCCCCGACATGATCTCAAGATCAACATGAGACAATGCTTCGATTTCGGCGAATGTCTTCTTGACTCCATGCAGTTGGATCAAGGTTTCAGCCATAGGCTTCACCTTGTAAGTTCAATAGCTAAATCTAACCCGTTGTGCTTTTCTTCGAGCTTTTTTGCACGAGAGAGTTGTTGATTAAGTAATTCTCTAATTTCAACTGTATCAACGCCCATATCTAAATGGTTAGCAATCATCTCAAGTGCGCCTTGGATTACACCAGCATCAAGAAAAGCATCGTTAGTAATCAAACCATCAATACGGCAGGTTTCAAGACGATTGGTGATGAATTCAGCCTCTTCTCTAACCACCGAGGCAGTCAGATGAGGAACGTCCATCAAAAGGTCAATGCATGTGCGCATGGTGAGCCGTCCATAATCAGGGATATGAGGCTTGCTTGCTCAACTTTGGCACAATTCTACCAATACACCACCGGTGCTTTTGGGATGGACAAATGCAATCGATGAGCCGTGACTCCCCTTTCTAGGTGTTTCATCAATCATATGTACTCCGTTTTTGACCAGTAGGGCAATCATCGAATCAAGATCATCAACCCTGAAGCAGATTTGTTGTATTCCCTCTCCTCGATTGCGAAGGAACTTTCCAATCGTGGTATCATCTCCCAAAGGTTGCAATAATTCGATTCTAGGTTGTTTGGGATCATCAGCAGAAGTTGATAAAAACCTCACTGTGACTCCTTGTTCTGCTACTACATCATCGCTTTCATTTTGCAACAACCCCAGTATCTGCCAAAATCTGCTAGCTTCTTTCAAATCGTGACAGGCGACACCGATATGGTCGAGATAGATTCTATTTTCGCTCATATAATCACCTAGAACCCACTTGGTGCCATATAGGTTCCGAATACATCTTTCATCGCCGCCATTATCTCACCTAACGTACAATCAGCCTTGACTGCGTTGATAACCAGAGGGAACATATTCTCAGTCCCTTTAGCCCCCACTCTTATCTCTTCAAGGGCTTCTGATGCTGCCAGATCATCTCTTTTCTGGCGCAATGCTGACAATTTATCCTTTTGTCTCTCGCCGAGTTCAAGATCTAAATTCTGTACAGGCATTGAATCATTGCCCTGCTGTACACCATGATTTACACCGACGATTAATCGTTCACCCTTTTCTACAGCACGCAGATGCTGCCAGGCGGCCTCATGAATCTCTTTTTGCTGTAGAGCCGATTCTATACACATCAATGCTCCGCCCTTTTCCAGGATCTCATCGATTTTAGATTTCGATTGTGAGTAAATCTTTCCGGTTAATTCCTCAACAAACCACGAACCTCCTAGAGGGTCTATTACATCTGCAACACCGGATTCTTCTGCGATAACTTGTTGTGTGCGTAAAGCCACAGTGGCACTTTTCTCAGTTGGTAGTCCTAGTGCTTCGTCATAGGAATTAGTGTGGAGGCTTTGGGTTCCACCGCACACTGCAGCTAGTGCTTGGATTGTCACCCTTGCCACATTATTCAACGGCTGTTGTGCAGTCAGTGAAACTCCAGCGACTTGGGTGTGGAACCTTAGCATGGCACTTTTAGGGTTAGAGGGATTATATCTTTCAGTTACTATATCGTACCACAATTTCCTAGCTGCTCTGAATTTCGCAATCTCTTCGAAGAAATCATTATGGCAATTGAAGAAAAATGAAATCCGCGGTGCGAAATCATCGACATCGAGCCCTTTGGCGACTGCTGCATCGACATATTCGATAGCATTAGCAAGAGTGAATGCAACTTCCTGTACAGCGGTCGAACCAGCTTCTCTGATATGATATCCCGATATTGAAATTGTGTTCCAATTAGGCACCTCTTGTGCACAGAAGGCGAAGGTATCAGTGATTAAACGCATACTTTGCATGGGAGGGAAAACATAGGTACCTCGCGCTATATATTCCTTGAGAATATCGTTTTGGATTGTGCCGCGCAAGTCTTGTGGTGCGATACCCTGTTCCTCGCCAACTGCAATGTACATAGCCAAGAGAATCATAGCAGGAGAATTTATCGTCATCGAGGTCGAAATATCCCCTAATGGTATATTGTTAAACAGAACTCTCATGTCCTCAATCGAAGAAATCGATACGCCGACTTTACCCACTTCCCCTTCGGATAATGGGTCATCAGCATCTAATCCCAATTGAGTTGGTAGATCAAAAGCAACCGAAAGTCCAGTTTGACCTTTTTCTAATAACAACCTGAAACGTTCATTCGTCGCTTCAGCACTGGAGAAGCCAGCATATTGACGCATTGTCCACAGTTGCGAACGATACATCTCCTTGTGAATTCCACGCGTATAAGGTGGTTCTCCAGCCTCTGTGGGGCCGAAATGGCCATTGATATCGATGCCACCTAACGTGCGCCAATCATCGCGACGAGTGCGGCTCATGGTAGTGCGATGCAAGCAAAGCACGTGAACCTTACTTCAGTCGTGTGCGCCGCCAGGGCCATGAACGTGGCCATGAGCGAGTTCGGCTTCATTAGCAGATCTTAGTTCAACTACTTCGACACTAAAGGTTAGTGATTCACCGGAAAGCTTGTGATTAAAATCAGCAGTCACTTCCTTATCGCTGACCTCTTGGACAGTGAATGGCCCAGAATCACTCATCAGTGTCATGCCTGCGACCAACTCTATGTCTCCGAATTCATCACGAGGGACTTTGATCACATTTTCGTCTGATGGCATACCATATGCATCTTCAGGCGCTAGAGTAAATTCTCTACGCTCACCTACAGTGGCACCTAACATTTCTGTTTCAAAACCAGGTATCATCTGTTGGTGCCCTACCAAGAAAACAAGAGGATCTCTTCCCTCACTTGAGTCGAAAACCTCACCACTTTCAGGTAGAGTTCCGGTATAGTGTACACTTGCAATCATATTTTTTTCGAGTTTTTCATCGGCCATATTATTCACCTCCGTGTAGTGAATTTCTTCACTAGGTCACGGAATTTCTTAGCAATTTCAGGAGGCAATATCAACTCTGCTTCCTTTTCATCGATAAACGAAACAGCATCTTCGACACCTAAGCGCTCACCTTTGGCCCATATCTGGCCGAGAACGTTAGATCGATGCTCTTCTTTGATACCCTCGTGGTCAAGAAGGTCTCTTGCAACATATTTGTATTCGAGGTACTTTCTCCGGTCGAGTTTTTTGACCTTTGTTTGTCGGCCGCCACCCTTCTTGTCTTGGGCTCTACGCCGAGGGCGGAATTTCTTCTTTTTTATCTCGGTGGTGATGGTTTTGAATACATTACTGGCAGCATCTGGTTTTTCAGATACTATTGCAGATTCCGGTATGACCTCTAATTGCTCTGCTGCCTTGACCTCGACAATGCTTTCAGATTCAACAATTGGTTCAATGACAACTTCAACTTCAACTTTAGCCTGTTGTTTTGCTTCTTCAGCAATTGCAACAGTCGCAGCAGATTTCTCCTTGAGAGCAGCGATACGAACTTCCCTAGAGGTGGATTGTGGCTGCTTTTGCCGATGACTAAGAGGAACTGGTTGATCGATTTTAGCGAGTGATGATTTTGCAGATGTAGGTTTCTTGTCATCACGGACAACCTTCTTAGATGCATCTTGCTGATTCTTCAACGCTTCAATTGCCTTTTTTTGCCTTTCAGCAAACTCATCGACTTTTGCTACAGGCTGAGGTGCACTGCGCGCCTTGTCGTCACCAGCACGGCGCCGAGCATCCTCCTTGCGCTTACGAGCGTTTTGACTCGCTCCCGGTGCAAAGGGATTGAATGGCTCATCGCGTCGAGGTCTCCTTTCTATGTCTACACCCAGCCTTGCGCCTTGACGCTCCCCCTTAACCCTTATTGCAGTAATTATCTGACTAGGCCCAGATGATTTCGCTGTCATCTGTACGAAGAGTCGGGATAATGGCGCTATCGACAAGAGAGGTAACTCTTCCTCCCCCTAGTTCAAGCCAGCCAAGCCTTGCGATCATTGTTCCATTGTCTACGCAGTACATTTTCGGCGGAGCATAACTTTTAGCCCCTCTTTCAGCACACATTATTTCGCACATTTCACGAAGCCTCTCATTGCATGCGACCCCGCCACCAAGAAGCAATTCGGTCTTACCTGAATGGGCCAATGCTCTTTCAGCAACTTCAACACATGCGGCAAAAGCATGCTCCTGCAAACTCCAACAGACTGCATCGAAGGAGGTGCCATTTCGTGTGGCTTTCGTAGCAGCAGTGAGGATTCCAGAGAAGGCTAGATCCATCCCTTGAACCACATAAGGTAATGATAATTCATCGAGCGAATCTTCATTCCATAGTAAAGCATGTTGTTCGACTTTCGGGCCGCCAGGGAATGGAATTCCGTTACTGCGGGCGAATTTATCTAGCATGTTACCAATTCCTATATCCAAAGTTTCACCAAGGACACGATATTTCCCGGCGAGCCTAGTTATCACCTGAGTGTTACCACCACTTGCATAGAGTAGAACTGGATCATCACAGCCACATTGCTCGCGTCCAATCTCAATATGAGCTACGCAATGATTCACTCCGATCATAGGTATTGCCAATGCCGTTGAAAGTGTCCTTGCCGCTGAAGCACCAGCGCGTAAACATGGTGCTAACCCGGGACCCTGAGAGAATGCAATCGCACTAAGATTGCTCTTGCCTAAACCTTCTCTTTGCAACAAGCGTGCTAATAATTCACCGGCGGTTTCAGCGTGATGTTCGGCGGCCTTTCTCGGATGGATGCCACCCTCTGCAGGAGATATTGTCGATGATTCAGAAGGATATGGTTTACCTTCTCCATCGACTAAACCAAAGGAGAAGGTGTGAGCAGTGGACTCTATCCCCAATACCCAGCCATCATCCACCATGAACTTGGTAGGGGGCACATACAATAAAACCCGATGTATGTCGGCAATCATGCGCAGAGTGCTTCTAGACGCTGGACCTATCGTCCACTTCGCTGGAAGCAACGGTCTCGACGGCACGGACATGTGCGATGTCGATCAGCAAGTTATGCCTGCAGGTAGTGCGATTATAATAGAGGATGGAGTTATCACATCCTTGAGGGAAAGCGCTGAGGCGGAGGCAGAATTCCAAAGTACATATGAGGACACAGAGGTCTATTCCCTCCAAGGTTCAGCAGTAATCCCGGGACTTGTTGATGCTCATACGCACCTCCTTTGGGCCGGTGACCGATCACAAGAGATTCGATGGAAGCAAGCAGGAGTTAGTTACGCAGATATCGCTGAGCGCGGTGGAGGTATTGGCCATACTGTTCGAGCGACTCGTGCCGCAAGTAGTGAGGAATTAGCAGTTGATGGCATCGCCCGGATGGAGTCAGCCCTAGCCAATGGAACAACTCACTTAGAAGCAAAATCAGGCTATGGTTTGGACACAGAGACAGAGTGTAGATTGATAGCAATTATGGATAATTTAGCCCATCATCACAATCTTCCATCACTTGATATTACATGGTTAGGCGCTCATGACATAGCACCAGGTTTGAATCGAAGCGAGTATGTGGAGCAGATACTTTCCGAGCAATTACCAGCAGTTCTGGAGCAAGGATTGGCGCGCAGTGCAGATGTTTTTTGTGAGCCAGGATGGTTTAGTTGTGAGGAAAGCGAGGATATTCTTAGAGCAGCTAGAGCAGGTGGGCTCGATCTGAGGATGCACATCGATGAATTCAAGGACGGAGGAGGAGGTCAGTTGGCAGCTGAACTCAAAGTACAAAGTGCAGATCACGCACATTATACTTCAAGCCAATCAAGAGCAGATATGCATGCAGCAAAAGTCAACACAGGATTCTTGCCAGGAACTCCATATTCTCAAGGTGAAAAGAACTGGCCACCGTTCCAGAGCTATATCGACGAATCTTGGCGCTGGTCCTTTGCAAGTGACTTCAATCCGAATTGCCAGACTCTCTCTTTGCCGTTCCTAGCTTCTGTACTCGTCCAACGCGCTGGCATTGATCCACTTGCAACCTTAGCAGCCGCAACTTGTAATCCTGCACAGACCTCACCGCATCCCAGCGGCAAACCACATGGAGTTATAGAAAAGGGAGCAGTAGCCAATCTAAATATCCTTGACGGCGAGAATTGGGAAAGTTGGTGTTTGCGCCCGGGGCATTCTCCCTTCGCAGCGACAGTTCTCGAAGGCATAATGATTTCACACAATTCATAGATGAAGCGCCTGTTGAATTAATAACTAACACAGAGGGCAGTAATATGAAATCAAAAGATAAATTATTATTGGAAACAGTAGTATGTTCAGCACAAAGCGGAGTCGCCGCCAGATTGCAACGTCTACTAGATGCTAGACAAGCACTGAGGCGAAGGACGGAGGGTTGCATCAAAGCTTGGGCTTGCAAATCCCTAGATGGGCAATCTATGTTTTTGATTCAGGCGATTTACGAGGACGAGGATGCATGGAGAAGATCTGCCAAACGCGTAGAGAAGGAATTGGATTCGCGGGATGGGGGTATAGAATCTCTACTTGGCGGGCCGCCATTGGTAGGAATGTTTGCGATTTCGCGTAAAGATCTCGAATAGCGGTTTTTCTAGCCGCCGGATTGTCGTATAACTATAATTATACGACAAGTGATTTTACTGCCTGACAACATATGGCTTGCAGTACAGCGTTTCCGTCCATTTTTCCAAAGGAAATGCAATTATCACCCAAAGCCCCCCTACTTAGAGGGGTGATTTGTCAATTTTCTTAAAGAAGCAAATATTTCATATCTTAGCCAGCCCAGCCGCGGTTGAATCCTATGAGCGAAGTCAGCGGTTTCTGTTTGAAGTGCAAGACCTATGGTCCCATCAAAGATGGTCAATTGATTAAAATGAGTAATGGTCGGACAAGAATGGCTGGCACTTGCTCAGCTGAAGGCTGCACAGGTAAGATATCGAAGATTGTTTCTTGATTGCTTCTTACCGCAGTGGATAAATACGGCTTGTATGTGGAAGGCCTGAAGGGCTCGTGGTCTAGGGGTTATGACGTTGCCTTGACATGGCAAAGATCGCCAGTTCAATTCTGGCCGAGCCCACCTTCAAATCAGCAACACCGCTTAGATGTAAGATCTGAAATTCTCATCTTGTGAGTTCAGGCTTTTTCGGGCTTGAAAGGTGTAAAAATTAAAACCTTTCTGAAAGGCCTATCGCCTTAAATCACTCTTCCTCTTGGAAAGTAAAATCCGTAGAGCCACCTGTCCACTCGACCACAGAGTTCTCATCGCTTTCAAATTCCTCTTCAGGACCTGCAAGATTAGGATTCAAAGAATAGGATGATGGTTCGAGGGGTTTTTCCTCTACTTGGATCGAAGGCAGAGGGGGTTCTCTTTCCACTAGATGGGCAGTGCTATGGAATGTGCCACATTCTGGACAACGCGAGTTACCAACATTCGCTAAGGAACCGCAGTTAGGGCAGTATGATGCCCCTTTTAGGGTCTCTAAATTATCAGACATATCACTCGATGAACATATCATCCTGGTAGCCAGTGATCTCTTCGCCATCCTCGGTTTCAATGACTACTAATCCCTCGTCATCATCGAACTCGATGATTACGCCGTGGAATTCTTCGCCTTCGAGTACGAGTCCGATTTCAGATCCGATGTCAATGTCCGCGTCCGAACCGCCTGCAGGGTCATCCTCGTCTTCATCAGGTTCATCGTATCCGTCATTTGTTTCGTCCTCTTCTTCAGTTGAAACTGTTTCTTCAACTTCCTCGGTTTCCTCGCCATCAGAGTCTCCTTTGAGTTTTTTAACCTTAGCGCGCAGACTCTTGGCATAAACTAGGTGTGTGAATAGTATTGCAGAAATACCAAATAACCCCAGAATGATCATGAATATCCCATCGCCATAAAATCCTGCTTTCATTGATGAGTGTTCCATCAATGGTGTTAATGAATTAGCACACCCGGCATCATTGATTGCTGGGTCACAAGGGTAGGAGTCGCCTATCTTGACGTGCCCCTTACAATTAGCTAAATCGGGCATTGTAGCGCAAATATCGTAATTACCTTGGTCCCATTCTATGTCATATTGATCGGTATGGCCGTCATAGATGATATTACCACCTGTGCCATCGACGATCAATCCAAGTCCATTGATTACCCAAACTGTGATGAAAGCAAAGGCCAAAAAGTAAAGGATAGGATAAACTGTATCGGATGCTATTTTGCTCATTATAAGCTTCTGTATAGGGGAAGGGAATTCTTTCTCACTTGGAGCGTCAGACTTATCTGATTCTATACCTAGTTCGAGTTTCTCCAATGCTTCAATAATCTCCATTGCATCAATATTACCATCCTCGTCTTTATCGATAGTCTTGAGAATAGCGAAAACATCGTCAGCAACTAAATCCTCACCAAGAATCTTAGTTAGGCCATCTTGTAATTCAGGTCCATCGATCCTCCCATCTTCATTGGTATCGAGAAGTTCGAAAACCTCTCTGATAGTGTAACCAGCCGCGATAATAGCTTTCCCGAAGCGGGTGAATTCATCATCCTCTACCACTTCTGTTTCAGATTCCTCTTCAGACTCGTCCTCAAGGATTGGCGTAGACATGGCATTATCAGATTCTTCGGATTCACCCTCGTCGGGTTCTTCAGCAACTTCTTCGGATTGATCTTCCTCAGGTTCCTCATCTTCTGAAACATCTACAGACTCGACTTCTGGGTCATCAGCAACGATTTCCTCGTCCGGTTCGGTAATGGTTTCTTCAGGAGAAGATGACTCTTCTTCTGCAACTTCTCCCATTGCGGACATTTCTTTCAATGGAGCATTTTCTTCGCCAAAGGTATTAGAAAGTTCATCCAAATCGATAATGCCGTTTCCGTCTTCATCGATCGCAGCAACTAGGCGATCAATTTGAGATGGTGGTAAATCTGCTAATTTCAGCGACAGTAAACCGTCCCTGAATTCTTCGGATGTGATGCTCCCATCGTTATCAGCATCGAACTTTTCAAACAAATCTCTTGTACTCAAACCGGTTGCTGTGAGCCAGTTACCCAGCACTTCAATGACATTGTCTGCAACGAAAGTAACTCCACATTGAGTACAGGATTCAGAGTCGATTGGGATTAGCGCTTTACATGCACCACATTCGCCTAATGCATCCTCGGAGATTCCAGAGAAAGACACTCCGCAACCGGGACAATTCTCACTATTGATAGGAACAACTGCGCGGCAAACACCGCATTCTGCCATGTTGACATCGCCTTCAATACCACCAGTCATGCATCCCACTCAACAAACCGATACCCCCTGTCGATATAATGGTTCATGAACTGAATCGTCCGTGAGCCTAAGTGAGGGGGGCCGAAGTGACAGTCGTAGAGAGCGGAAAAGCTCACAGCCATAGTCGCGAAGATGGCGCTATGTTGCTCGATTGGATGTGGGAACAATCGAAAGACGAGCGACAGCATCTCCTCTTGATTTCGCGCCTGCCGCATAATCGTCTGATAAAGCATCTAGATCTTACGAAAATCGAGACGTACTGGCTTTCGGAAAAGAAGGTTACAAGTTCAATCGAACCCTCTTTAGTGAAGATCACTGATCTGGTGAAATCACGCGTATCTAATCATGGTGGTATCATAATCATCGATGGGATGGAGTGGTTATTCTCTAAGCATGGTGTCGAACTCTGTCTAGGATTTGTCCGAACTATCTGCGATGAGATACATCGGCGTCCTTGGTCGGTTATATTTTCAATTCAACCAGGTTCTATTTCGGAAACAGCAATGGCGAGACTACATAGAGAAGCCCCAGCAATCGATCTAAGGCCTAAGGCAACCGAATCTGCTGTTGCAATAGAAGAGGCGGTTGTGTCTGGAGACGAACAAGAAGATGATACATCGTCAGGTGCACTGGTGATGTTGACTCGCCTCCCGCTTAATGGATTCAGTCATTCGATTTTACGTAAGAGATTACTACAATGGCGAAGAATGGGGATAGATGTCTCAGAATTGGAACCTGGGCTTTTCATCGATGACATGAACAGTTGCCACGACCTCTATCAGTTGATTGAACATAAGGTTAGAAGAGCGGTGGAACTCGATTCGCGCTTGGAACTAGTCGCAGAAAATGTTTCTACGGCAGAGTTAGTGAAAATACGCTTTAGATTGAGGCAATTGACTGGATTAGATGATATAGAACAGGCCCTTGAATTAATAATCGATCAAATCAATCTCTAGGTAAACGCCCACATTCAGCCTCGATTCGCGCTAACCAAGAACCGTTTCGCAAACATTCTGCGATATCCTCAAGTTCCTGGGCAGTACTGCGGTCGCCAGTCAATGGTGCGGAAATATTCCGTAATAATTTCTCTAATACCAATACGTGATTAGCGGGCTCCTCATCAGTATAGGTTAGAGCTTCACAGGCGATTAATAATTCACAAGCGATTACTCTCGAGAGATGATAGCAGGCCTGGAGTAGGTTCGCCGAAGCGGTTGCACCCATGCTGACATGATCCTCTTGACCTGCTGATGTAGGGATGGAAAACGCGGTCCGCGGCGCAGCGTGTCCATTCAATTCGCCTAGACTAGCAGCAGCCACATATTGCACTATCATCATTCCAGATTCCAATCCCGGGTTAGATGCGAGGAAAGGCGGGAATCCGCTACGCGCTGGGTCGAGGATTTGGTCGATTCTTCTTTCGCTAATACTGGCTAGTTCAAAGATCGCCAAGGACATAGCATCGGCACTTAAGGCTAAAATTTCGCCGTGGAAATTACCTTGGCTAATTACTTCATGCGGGCCGGGGTTTCTAAGATCAGGGAATATCAAAGGATTGTCAGTGGCTGAATTTATCTCGATATCAAGAGTCTCTTTCAGAGAATTGAAACTCTGCAATACCGCACCATGAACTTGGGGGATGCAACGGAAACTGTAAGGATCCTGTACTCTTGTAGAATTACCGTGAGCTCTGACGATTGGTGAATTAACGAGTATTGTGTGAATTCGACGAGCAACAAGCAATTGGCCGGGGTGGGGTCTAGATTGGTGTACTTTGTTGTCAAGAGGCATTATCGAACAGCCCCTGGCTTCCATAGAAGCACATGCTACTAGATCTGCCATCACTAGCAGGTCTCCAAGCATACGTTCGGAAAACGATAGGAATGCACACATCTGCGAAGTACCATTAATCAAACTAAGTCCGTCCTTGGCTCCTAGTTCGACAGCGATTAACCCTCTCTCTAGAAGAGCGGCAGAAGAAGGTATTTTCTCACCCTCGTGCCAGACTTCACCTTCGCCGATTAATGCTAGTGCCATATGTGACAGCGGTGCTAAATCGCCAGAAGCTCCCAGGCTACCAATACGCGGCACCACGGGGGTGATCTCTTCATTGAGATAGAGAACTATCTGTTCAAGGGTTTTTCTTTGAATCCCCGAGCAGCCCTTTGCTAATGAATTGGCTCTGATGACCATCATTGCTCTAGTCTGTTCAACGGACATTGCTTCGCCGAGCGCACAGGCGTGCGAGCGAATCAAATTGATTTGTAAGTCGACCATATCAGCAGACGAAATACGAGTATTTGCCAAAGCGCCGAAGCCGGTATTGATTCCATATACCGTTTCGTCTTCCTCGAGAATCCTTTCGATAACTGCACGTGAATGTTCAATACCCGCCCATGCGTTATTTGCAATCTCGACACTCGCCTTCGATCTAGCAACCATCAGTACCTCCAATGTAGAGAGAGTTTTTCCGTCTAATACAACCTTCATTTCATCACCTTTCATAGTTGATCCAGCAGACTCTTCTCGACGTGGTTTGGCATGGTAACTACCAATTTCTCATCGTTTTCCATTGCTTTTCTAATCGCGAACTCAGCGCCTGAATTACGCGCCCAAGATCGCCTCGCTATGCCATTGTTAACATCCCAAGAAAGCATAGATTGTAATCTTCTTTCGCAGTCATCACTGCCGTCTAGTACCAATCCAAAGCCCCCATTGATAACTTCGCCCCAGCCAACTCCGCCGCCATTATGCAAACTGACCCAGGTCGCTCCTCGGAAGGAGTCGCCTACAAAGTTCTGCAATGCCATATCAGCCGTGAACATTGATCCGTCCTGGATGTTAGCCGTTTCTCGGTATGGAGAGTCGGTCCCTGATACGTCGTGATGATCACGGCCAAGGACAATCGGTGCCGAAATAGAACCTTCCTTAATCGCCTGATTAAACGCACTTGCGATTCTCCTCCTACCGATTTCGTTAGCATAGAGTATTCGCGCCCTACTGCCTACTGCCATGTTATGCCCGGCAGCTTCCTCTATCCATCGCAGATTGTCCTTGAGTTGCTGAGTGATTTCATCCGGTGCGCTGACCAGCATATCTTTGATTATGCCAGCCGCTATTTTATCAGTCCGGAGTAAATCATCATCGCTTCCAGAGCAACAGACCCAGCGAAACGGCCCGAAGCCTAGATCGAAGCACATTGGCCCCATGATGTCCTCTACGTACGAGGGGTAGCGGAAACCAACGCCATTTGGCGCCATTACATCCGCTCCAGCCCTGCTTGCTTCGAGCAAAAACGCATTACCATAATCCCAGAAATAGGTACCACTCTCTACTAGAGAATTTACAGCATTAGCATGCCGTCTCAGACTTGCCTGTACCTCTTGTTTGAACCGAACAGAATCTTCACTCATCATTTCATTTGCCTGTTCATAAGAATAACCAACCGGGTAATAGCCTCCTTGCCAGGGGTTGTGCAAACTGGTTTGGTCACTTAATAAATCAATTCCAATGTTTCTTTCCAGTAACCTTTCCAATAGATCGACGATGTTGCCCACGTGGCCTATTGAGATTGCTCTTTTCTCCGATTTTGCTGCAATCATTCTGTCGATTGCATCATCGGCATCAAGGGCTATTTCAGTGAGCCAGCCTTGAGAATGCCTCTTGTGAGCTGCGTGTGCGTTGATTTCGCTAACGATGCAAGCAGCCCCTGCGATAACTGCAGCTTTGGCTTGCGCACCACTCATCCCACCAAGGCCAGAGGTTACGAAACAGACTCCTTTCAGGTCATCACCAGCTCCAAGATGGCGCCGTGCTGCATTGAGTAATGTGATAGTTGTACCATGCACGATTCCTTGCGGACCAATGTACATGTATGAGCCAGCAGTCATCTGGCCGAATTGACTGACTCCTAAGGCGTTAAAGCGCTCATAATCTTCCTGCGACGAATAATTAGGAATCACCATGCCATTACTAATCACTACCCTGGGGGCTTCGCGGTTGGAGGGAAATAGCCCAAGAGGGTGACCCGAATACATCACTAGTGTTTGCTCCTCATCCATCTGTGACAGATATTTCATCGTCAAACGATATTGCGCCCAGTTCTGAAATACTGCGCCATTACCTCCGTAGGTGATCAACTGATGCGGGAATTGTGCTATAGCGGGGTCAAGATTATTCTGAATCATAAGCATTATCGCTGCTGCTTGTTGTGTATTTGCCCCGTAGTCAGAGATTGGATGGGCTTTCATCTCTACATCTGTAGGCCTGAACCTCAGCATGAATATGCGGCCGTAATCTGCGAGCTCTTGGTTGAATTCTGGGGCCAAAACCTCGTGCATTGTATCTGGGAAATAACGCAAGGCATTGGCTACGGCCAATTTCTTTTCATCATCGTTTAGAATCTGCCTTCTTCTTGGAGCGTGGTCGACTGAATCATCTCTGCCTGGATGAGGGGGTAATTGAGCGGGAATCCCTTCGCCAAAGTCAAGGATAACCGGCCTTGCACCACTCGCCATAGCGATGGCTCACGTAAGTAGGATATTGAGCCTTCCTTGCCGTATGCTTAGGCCTGAATCGGTGTGGGACTTTTGGGACGCCATAAGGTGAAGGCAATACCGACGATAATCATAACAATTGAGAACAAGACCATCCCTTGTGACAATCCTACACCGCGATACTCTACCAGCCATCCTGCTAGACTTGTAGAAATTGCCAATGCGGCTGAAAGCAGTAACATGTCAGCACTGAAAACCCGTCCTCGCATTTCATCTTCGACCCATTCCTGTTCGAGTATTGTCGAGAAGACCCAACTTGCCGCACTTCCACTATGAGCGATAATTATCAAGGCAAAGGTCAACCAGATCGAGACATGAATTGTCAAACTTATGACAAGATATACCAAGCCGGAAACAGTGACGAAATGGCCTAGTAACTGGGGCCAGCGATTACGGTCCTTGAACCACCTTCGGGCAAGCAGGGGGCCAATTCCAGTGCCGATGCCGCGAGCTAGATAGAATAGGCCAATACCCATGGCGAAATCATTTACAGAATACTCGGCCGCAGCCAATACCAAGAATACTCCAGCGAGACCTCCGCCCGCAATATTCCATGCGGCTTTTGCAAATAAGATTCTAAGAAGTCGCTTCTCTGCAAATATTCTCTTCCACCCACTGACGATATTTGCAAAACCAGTCCGCAATAATGGCCCTTCCATTTCAGCACTGGTTTTTTGTGGCATATCTATGAATAATAGTACTATGAGACCTATCGCGAAAGTAGCAGCATCAATAATAAAGGCAGCATCAGTTCCTGCAACAGATACAACGAACCCACCTAATGCTGACCCTAATGCAAGAGATGTCGACCACGAAGCTGAGCCGAGAGTATTTGCAGTCACTAATTCATTATCGGCAACAATATTTGGCAATGCAGCCATTTCAGCCGTCATGTAAATGCCATGGAAAAATGTCATCAATCCGGTTAAGGCTATCATCCAGACCATGTCTTCAGGACCGTCGACTCTGAGGAAACTCAGTGCAATAATAACCGAGGCGCCATTTGCGAAAATCATCATCCACTTACGCGACCATCTATCAGCAAGCATGCCAATGAATGGCTGGAATATGGCAAAGGCACCCATCCGGACAGTCAGTAGAACACCGATGAGGAAAGCAGAACCTGTGTGAGTGTTTATCAAGACAAATAGTGCGATTAGGTTCACCCATTCCCCTAGCATCGAAATGATGTTGGCAAACCAAAAGCGACGAAAGGCGCGGTTGCATCGGACCAGTTCGAAATAACCCACTTCGCGCATATCATTCCTCCTCTAACGAGGCACTATCATGAGATTCTAGTGAACAAATTATCCACTTCGAGGTTGGTGTATTGGATACTTCTGCGGTTGAGCCGAGATGGATCAGAGAGTTGGCTTCAGGGAAGTATGTTGCGATGTTGCCGCGTGGGATGTTATAGGGTACCAATTGCCAATTATCGGCTACTCTAGTGCTGCCTTCGAAATGAGAAGTAATGTTGACGCGGGTTCTCGCCTTCCATCCTCTCGCACTCATGTCCAGGGCATTCATCAAGATGACGCGGCGATTGCCATGCACTCCGCGGTAGCGGTCATGAAGACCATAGATCGTAGTATTATATTGGTCATGTGAACGTATAGTCATCATAACGTAATGTTCCTTTTCTTGCTTTACATCAGGCAACGGATGAGAAATGAAATTAGCCTTACCGTTATCGGTTTTGAAAACCCTTTCATCACGAGGCGGGTTTGGTAGAATAAAGCCCGAAGGCGCCCTTATGCGTCGATTATAGTCTTCAAACCCAGGGATAGATTTAGCTATCAAATCCCTTGTGGAGTCATAATTTGTACTATGCTCCAACCAATCTACACAGTGATCATCATCCAATAAGCGCATGGCCAAAGAACAGACGATCCATGATTCGCTGCGCAATAAATCACTGGCAGGCTTTAGGTTTCCGCGTGAGGTGTGAACAACCCCCATCGAGTTTTCCACAGATACGAATTGAGCCTTATTGTCAGCGACATCTAGTTCGGTACGTCCAAGGCATGGTAGAATCAAAGCAGATTTGCCAGTTAGAAGATGACTTCTGTTCAATTTAGTCGATATCTGCACTGTAAGTCCAACCTTTGCCAATGCAGAAGCTGTCAACTCGGTATCTGGTGTGGCTGAAAGGAAGTTACCACCCATGCATACAAACGTATCGATTAGGCCATTATCCATCGCCCTGATACTCTCAACGACATCGAGCCCATGAGCCCGAGGTGATGTAATTCCGGTGCCAGCATCCATCTTAGAAAGAAACTCCTCGCTCGGACGCTCCCATATTCCCATTGTTCGATCACCTTGGACATTTGAATGACCCCTTACTGGGCAAACACCTGCTCCTGGACGCCCTATATGTCCGCCGAGCAAGAGGAGGTTGGTTACCTCTTGAATCACCGCCACGCCATTTTTGTGTTGCGTCAAACCCATAGCCCAGCAAGCGATAGTCGCTTTGGATTCAGCGCACATCCTCCCTGCTTCCTCTATTTCATCTCGGTCAAGGCCACTATCCTCGGATATTTGTGCCCACTTACTGTTTTTGAGACTATCACGCATCTGTGAAAAACCAGAACTATGTTCCTTGATAAATTCCGCATCTATTGCACCCCTTTCGATACAGATTTTCATCAACCCATGCATCAATGCAGCGTCGCCACCAATTTTCACCTGTAGGTGTAGGTCAGCAAGGCTTTCAGAACCGAATGACAAATTCATGTAATCCTGAGGGTGTTTGAAGCGCGATAAACCCGCTTCAGCAAGAGGATTGACATGTATTATCTTGGCACCTTTTCTCTTTGCGTCTCGAAGCGCAGTTAACATTCGTGGATGATTGGTCCCGGGGTTCTGGCCGATCACCATAATCAAATCAGAATGATTGAAATCTTCTAAACTAACTGTCCCTTTACCGATCCCTATAGCCGCATTCAAACCGTGGCCACTAGATTCATGGCACATATTAGAACAATCTGGCAAATTATTAGTTCCATGGGAACGCGCCAATAATTGAAAGAGAAAAGCAGCCTCGTTAGAAGTTCTACCCGAGGTGTAAAACGCCGCCCTATCCGCTGGAGAAGAACGCAATGAGTCGGTAATTAATTCCACAGCCGCATCCCATTCGATTCTCTGATAGTGATCTCTACCCGGGGCCAAATACATCGGGTGAACTAGGCGGCCTTGGTTGTTTAACCAGAAATCACTCTTGCTTGCAAGTTCCTGTACTGAAATCGATTCGAGAAATTTGGCCTCAACTCGTGATTTAGTAGCCTCATCTGCAACTGCTTTGGCACCGTTCTCGCAAAATTCAAAAGATGAAGCATCGCTCGGGTCAGGCCATGCACAACCAGGACAGTCGAAACCATCCTTTTGATTGACCATACTCAAGGTACGAATGGTGCGGGCTACTCCCATCTTTGCAATACTATGCCGGATGGTTGAAACCGTCGCAGGAATTCCTGCAGCTACGGTTTTTGGAGTTGAGATGCGGAGTCTGTTCTCGTCCAAAGGAGTAGTTGAACTGCACCCTCTGCCCTCAGACATAACTACCTTCAAAGGGAGTGGCTTCTCAATCCTTCGCCCCTAAGCGCTGGATAGGGCCTACGATTGCGGCATTTCCACCGCGAGCGAACGCGACTAATGTGATGTTGTAATTCCGCGCAAGTTCAGCAGCAGCATCTGACATAGCCCCCACAGATATTACCATCTCAATCGCCATTCTTGCAGACTTGGCTATCAATTCCCAACCCGCTCTTCCACTGAGAGCCAAAACATACTCCTTGGGGTTAAGTCCTCGATTTAATGCGGCCCCGATTACTTTGTCAACAGCATTATGCCGCCCTATGTCCTCTCTGAGAAGAACTATTTCGCCTGATGGGTCACAGAGCGCTGCACAATGAGTCCCCCCGGTCGCAGCAAACATCTTTTGTTGTAGTTGCATATTATCGCAAAAAGCTGAGGGAGTAATGCTAATGCGGATTGAATCTCCGACTGTGTTTTCGACTGGATCATCGATATCCTTGTCACCACAAGCCCCACACGCTGCTGTTAGTAATTGGGTGCGCGGTTCGATGTTCAAATCACCTTCAAGGTAGATGTTATTGCCTTCGTAGCGTATAGTCTCGACCTCCCCGTATCCTTCACAGGCGACATGCCCTCTCCCCAAATCTGTCAAATCATGTGCACTGGCTAATAATGAAATTACCTTTTCGCCATTGCAATAAATAGCGATAATCGATTCATCCGCGAGGTTGTCATGTTCAAAGGTCAAACCCTTTTCGCTCAAACGGTGAAGGGGCGTTTCACTCATGATATCACCTGCGCAAGTGTTCAATGTCAAAAAATTCAAACTGCAAATCAATAAGTTCTGCGGATGTTTGAGCAGCGGAATATGCCTTTAGAGGTTCAGCATTCAGTACGAAGAATTGTTCTCCCCAATTGAATTTGGAAAGCAGATGTTTTGCTTGAGTTTCATTACCCCTTAGGTATAGAACAGTTGCGATAGCCTCAGCAGTAGTCAGTTTGGAGGGTTTGCCCCAATTGACTGGGTTCGCGGCTAATACCAGCGGTAACATTCTCTGTTGGAGTTTAGTACTTTTTGTGACTTTGTCAACAGAACTTTCAATCTGAGCCCAAGAACAATCTAGACCGACTACTGCGCCACCGTTGGAGAGTAGTTTATGGTCTTCAGGTCCGAATACCTTGCCGCAAAGCGGATCGAGGATAATACCACGGCGCGGTAATCTCTCAACCTTGCGATGCATGGTAATCAAGCCCTTTTTGGCCAATCTGACCGCTGTATTCTTCTTGGGGTCGTCTTGCTCTAACCAAATCACATGTACGGGAATATCAGCCATCAAGATCCTTCCTAGCTTCGTTGAGGAAATCTCCAATTGTTAGTCCGCGGCCCGAAGAGGCATCTATTTGTCGTTCTGAGTCTGGTGATAATTCAACCATCAGTTCAATGCCCAATATCCGCTCGAATTTCCTGATAACCGAAGTAGTAGGGCTCTTTCCACTCTCTGAGGATTGAATTACATTGAGAGTTTCTGCCATTCGCCTCGCCAATTCGCGCTTGTCCCAACCCTTGCTCTCACGGGCAGCGGTAATCCTCTGCTTGAAATCAGGTGCCAATTCCTTCGCACCTCTAGTCATGATGTCCTTGCTTTTCCGAGGAGCGGTGAAGGTACGAGCCTTTTGGGCAATTGCTAGCCCTGGTGCGACTCCCTTCTGTTTACTGGAGGTATTCTCTTGGCAGCGAGTGCACAGGGATACCTCTGCTCTACCCATCAACATTCGGCGTGTGCTGACATTCATAGCTCCACACACTTCACAATCGCCCATGACTCCACCAATCCCTTGTCTGTGGCGGCGTCTGATGAATGCTTCGGAAGCAGAGTTATTGCGAATTAAGTCGGTGGATTGATGAAGAGTGCAGTTCTGGGCGGCTCATGGGCATAAAGGCGAGCCGTAGCGGTTCACCGCATTCAACAAGCGATGACGACTTCCGCCGCTTGGAAAGTGATTACAAGCGGTTGCATGATGATGCGCAGCGCTTGATTACCGAAAGGGTTCAACTCGAAAGCGATTTATCCAAGCTAAAGAAAAAGACTGTTCGTCTTGATGACGAGGTCCGTCTACTGAAGAGTCCACCTATGATAATCGGCCACATACAAGACGTTCTCGACAAGGAGAGAGCAATCGTACGCTCATCTAATGGCACGATTTTCCAAGTTTCACTTAATCCACGTTTAGACTCTGCTTTGGTCAAGGCCGGAACTAGAGTTGCTTTGAATCAAGATTCATTGGCTGTGATTGAAATATTGACTGATGCATGGGATCCTTTGGTTAGCGGTGCGGAGATTATGACTAAGCCAGATGTCACTTATGAGGACATAGGCGGGCTCGATGAACAGATGGAGATGTTGCGTGAATCTATTGAATTGCCATTGCACAAGCCAGAATTATTTGCTAAAGTTGGAATCAAACCGCCAAAGGGCGTATTGATGGTCGGCCCTCCAGGTTGCGGCAAGACAATGTTGGCAAAGGCTGTTGCGCAACAAACAGATGCGACATTCATTCGCATGGTTGGAAGTGAATTAGCACAGAAATACATAGGTGAAGGTGGAAGGATGGTCAGAGAGTTGTTTGCTCTTGCAAAAGAAAAGTCACCCTCGATTATATTCTTAGATGAGATCGATGCTATTGGTGCAAAACGTTTGGATGGTGCTACCAGCGGCGATAGAGAAGTTCAGCGTACATTGATGCAATTACTAGCCGAGTTGGATGGTTTTGATAGCTTGGAAGATGTGAAAATAATCGCTGCGACTAACCGCCCCGACATTCTTGATGAAGCATTGATGCGACCTGGTAGATTTGATAGAATAATTGACATCCCTGTGCCGGACGAAGATGGTAGGAAGTCAATCCTCACACTGTGCCTGAAACCAATGGCGAAAACCAGTTTCAGACTGGGGAAAATTGTCGAGAGAACCGAAAAGTTTAGCGGAGCCGAATTAAAGGCGGTTTGTGTTGAGGCTGGGATGATTGCAATCCGTCAGTCACGCGGACGCATCAATCAAAAGGACATGTTTTTAGCAATTGATAGAGTTGTTGACAAGCGCCATAATGATAGTGGTAGAGAAGGCCTAAGAGTATTGTATGGCTAACCTTCATCATCTTGATGCCAGCACCTTAGACCATGGCAAAGCAACTGCTTGAATGCGTTCCTAACTTCAGTGAAGGAAGGGATTCCGCCAAGATCGCAGCAATCTCTGATGCTGCAAAGGGCATTGAAGGGGCAATGGTTCTCGGGATAGAACCCGATGCTGATTATAATCGCACTGTTTTAACCATCGCAGGAGAACCTGAGGCGGTATTTCTTGCGGCTAAGAGAGTCATCGCCGCTGCTGCTGAGCACATTGACATGAGAAACCATTCTGGCGAGCATCCACGTATAGGAGCGGTCGATGTTTGTCCGTTTGTCCCACTAGAAGGCGTGAGCATGGATGATTGTGTACATTTAGCACAACGCTTGGCAAAAGAGGTTAGTGAAGAATTAGATCTTTGCACTTTCCTCTATGGGTCAGCAGCAAGTGATGAAAGTCGAAATCTACTTTCCGATTTACGCCGCGGACAATATGAAGGATTTGAACAGCGCTTGAATGATGGCGGCCCTCATTTACCTGATCATGGCCCCTTGCAATGGAATGAAAGGACTGCCCGTTTTGGCGCTGTGGTAATTGGAGCACGAAGCATTCTCGTGGCATACAATGTAAATGTCGCTGAAAAAGATGGAACTGTAGCAAGGAAAATCGGAAGCCTAGTCCGCTCTACTGGTCGCTTAATCAAACACGATGATGGCCGGAAAATGCGCGTCCCGGGCATGTTGCCATTGGTGCAAGGAATGGGGCTTCCGCTGGAAGCACATGGTATCTCTCAAGTCTCTATGAATTTGCGTGATGTCGAATTATGTCCTCTTCATGTAGCCTTTGAGGCTTGTAGATCTATCGCTTCTGATCACGGAGTGGAATTATGTGGTAGTGAATTGGTTGGATTGGTGCCTTTGAGCGCCATGCTCGAGTCTGGCCGATGGTATGCTGCAGAAGGAATTGAGGATGAAAGAGAATTAGTTGCTGCTGCAATAGCCGGCTTAGGACTTTCGTATCTCGATGATTTCGATGCAGATAAGAGAATAATCGAATGGGCAGTAAACGGAGAGTGAACATATGAATACACCTTGGATGGAAATGACAATAAGAGAATTTCAATCAGCATTAGCATCGTCTTCACCGACACCTGGAGGGGGGACTGCCGCAGCTATTTCACTAGGTCAAGCAGCTGCTCTGACTTGCATGGTCGCTGATCTTACTCTCGGCAAGGAGAAATGGGAAGAGGGTTGGGTTATAGCTGAGAAAGCCGCACTGCTCTCCGTAAGGATGTTAACGCGCTCAGGTCAATTAGCCGATGAAGATAGTGACTCCTTCGATGCGGTAATGGATACATTTAGACTGCCGAAAGACAATGATGAGGAAGTTGCAACTCGAAGAAATGCGATTCGCTCTGCTACATTGCACGCGGCTGTAGTCCCGTTGGAAACCGCAAGGCACGCCCACAATCTTTTACAAATTCTGCCAGAATTGGCTAAACTGGGTAACGCAAATGCTGTTTCTGATGTTGGAGTTGCTGGTTTATTGGCAAGTGCGGCGTGCAAAGGTGCATTGTTCAATGTCGAAATTAACCTCTCTAGCATTCCTGAAGAGATGGGTGCAGAATTAGCTAAAGAAGCAAGTGAGTTGCAAGATTCTTGCCGTTTATTGTCTCGTTCGATAATGGACGAGGTCCGTGCCCGACTCACTTGACATTAGAACCGACAGCGATATCGCCGTCGATGGTGATTAAACATACGCGCTCATTTCCATCATCGGCTGCTAGCATCATTCCTTCTGACATGACGCCTCTGAGTTTTCGGGGCTTGAGATTAGCAACAAATACTACCAATTTGTTTTGCAATTGTTCTATGGTATAATATTCCTTTATGCCAGCACATATAGTACGGCCTTCGTCGGTCCCGTCATCGATTTTCACTACATACAGTTTATCTGCATTATCGTGATCCTCTACGGATGTTATTCGTCCTACTTTCAATTCGGTTTTGGTAAAAGTCTCGAAATCGAGATATGTTACTCCTTCAGTCATTTTTTCTTCCTCCTTCTTTTTCTTTACGCCTTTGATAGTGGGCAGTGTTGAATCTTCATCGCCGCTCGCTTCAATGAGCTCTTGTTCTTGCGCTAGAATCTCCTCTAGGTCTAACCGGGTGAATAATGGCACGGGGGTCTCATCATTCCACTTCATGGGGCATTCCCAGTCAATTGCTTGACTCCATTCTAGTTCGGTTACATCGCCTTGCTCGCCGAGTGATTGCCATAGTCTTTGGGCGCTAAACGGCAAGAATGGTTGACTGGTGATGGCAATGAATCGAGATATTCGCCAGCCAAAGGCCAGTTTTATCATACTGTCTCTTGCTTCGTCGGCTGATGTATCTTTGAGATATTTCCAAGGTGTTGCTGCTTGTAGCATCTGATTACCATATTGTGCGGCCGACATCACTAGGCGCAACGCTTCCTTGTAGCGATGTTTGCTCAAAGAATCTGTTATTTGGTCAAAAATAGTTTCTAATTTCGCTCTTGCTTCGGAGCAATAATCGGCATCGTCGAAAGAGGAGAGGGGTATCTCATCGCTAAAGCGAGCACCCAGCGTCAATACGCGATGCACGAAGTTGCCATAGGTTGCAATCAATTCGTTATTGACCTTCTCGACAAAATCATGCCAGTTGAAATCGGTATCGTGGTTCTCTGGCATGTTGATGCAGAGGTGGTAACGCAAGGTATCCGGGTCGAATCTCTTCAGGAAGGCAGGCAACCATATTGCGTGATTTCTCGATTTAGAGAATTGACCTCCAGCAAGCATCAGATACTCCATCGCTGGTACGTTGTGAGGCAAAGCCAACTCCCCAGGGCCTGGCATTCCCACTAAATCAGCAGGGCCTTTTCCTGCATTAGCATGGTTTAGTCCAGCCAATAATGCTGGCCAAATTATAGTGTGAAATGGGATATTATCCTTTCCTAAAAAGTAGAGATGGCGCGGTTGGCTACCGTTATCGCTGATGTTCCACCATTTCTCCCACGCATCTTCGTCGCCGTTCTCTTGCGCCCAAATGCGTGAGCAGGAATAATATCCTTGCACTGCTTCAAACCAGACATAGATGCACTTGCCAAGCCATTCTTCCTGGTCAATAGGGATTTCTATGCCCCATTCGAGGTCTCTGGTTACAGCGCGTGGTCTCAGACCCATGTCGAGCCAATTCTTTGTCATCGCACGAACGTTTGCTTTCCATAATGGATGTTGCGATTTGGCGTGTTTTTCAAGGATTGATTGGAATAAATCTAGTCGGTAGAAGAGATGTTCGGTATCGCGTATTTCTATTTCTGCGGATGGTTCCATAAGTGACCGGGGAGAAATAAGTTCGATTGCCTCGTAGGTAGACCCACAATTATCACATTGGTCTCCGCGTGCCCCATCCGCCTCGCATTGAGGGCATATTCCCTCGACATAGCGATCTGGCAGGAATCTACCACCGGTTCCTTTGACTTCATAGAATTGCTTCATGGCTCTCTTTTCAAACAAACCAGCATTGTTTAGCTTTGTGAAGTTCTCCTGTACTATTTTCTTATGCCTCTCGTCACTTGTCCGATTGAAAAGCGACCCTCCAAAGTCCATGCCACGCGAATCGAGAGAAGGTTGCCATG
>Ga0209709_10001026_pt1 | contig 26132 bp, 28 predicted proteins | sample ArcticOcean_MG_C_2_FD_187435 | JGI IMG/M metagenome (GOLD analysis project Ga0209709, IMG submission 187435) | Marine microbial communities from western Arctic Ocean - ArcticOcean_MG_CB4_136 (SPAdes) (version 2) | ecosystem: Environmental > Aquatic > Marine > Oceanic | place: Arctic Ocean...
AGATAATTTAGAAATTTTTCCTTCACATTTAGAAGATAGAGCTTGGAGAATTTCAATCTTTAAAGATAAAATAGATAGTATAGTAGAATTTGATCCATTGACTGGAAATAAATTAAAAGATTTAGAATTTATTAAAATTTATGCAAACAGCCACTATATTACTCCTAAACCAACTCTTGATCAGGCAATAAAAGAAATAAAAAAAGAATTAAAATTAACGTTAAAAAAACATAAATCTGAAAATAAACTCTTAGAAGCTCAAAGGTTGGATGAAAGGACTCGTTTTGATCTAGAAATGTTAGAAGCTACTGGAACTTGTGCAGGGATAGAAAATTATTCAAGATTTTTAACTGGAAGAAATCCAGGTGAGCCACCCCCTACACTATTTGAGTATTTTCCAGACAATACTTTAATTTTTGTAGATGAAAGTCATGTAACCGTTCCTCAATTAAATGCAATGTACAAAGGAGACTATACCAGAAAAAAAACTCTATCCGAGTATGGGTTTCGACTACCATCTTGTATGGACAATCGACCTCTTAAATTTGAAGAGTGGAATGCAATGAGAACTCAAACAATTTTTGTTTCTGCGACTCCTGGGCCCTGGGAGCTAGAACAAACATCTGGAAAATTTACCGAACAGGTTATTCGTCCAACAGGTTTATGTGATCCTGAAATTCAAATTAGACCTGCAAAAAATCAAGTTGACGATCTTTTGGCTGAATGTAAAGAAGTAATTAAAAAAAAATTTAGATGTTTAGTAACAACTTTAACAAAAAAAATGTCTGAAGACTTAACAGAATACCTTCATGAGAATGGTGTTAGAGTTAGATACATGCACTCAGATATAGACACACTAGAAAGAATTGAAATTATGCGTGATTTAAGAATGGGAGTATTTGACGTATTGGTTGGAATAAATTTATTAAGAGAAGGATTGGATATTCCCGAATGTGGTTTAGTTGCCATTTTGGATGCTGATAAAGAAGGGTTTTTAAGATCTGAAAGATCATTAATTCAAACCATTGGAAGAGCCGCAAGAAATATTGAAGGAAAAGCTGTACTGTATGCTGATAAAAAAACAAAAAGTATAGAAAAAGCAATTCAAGAAACAGATAGAAGACGAAAAATACAAGAAGACTATAATAAAAAAAATAATATTACCGCAACTTCTATTAAAAAAGATATTTCTGATATCTTGGAAAGTGTTTATGAAAAAGATTACGCCAAAAGTAATCTCAATATTGAATTGGGTCATAATCTTAAAAAACATCTTAAAACTCTTAAAAAAAGAATGAAAGAATCTGCGGAAAATCTTGAATTTGAAGCAGCAGCTAAAACTAGAGATGAGATAAGAAAATTAGAAGCTTCTGAGTTAGAAATTGGTATAAATCCTAAATTGAGAAAATCAAAATTAAAGGATAGGGTTTATCCTGAAGGTAGATCAACGCAAGGTAAACCAGGAACAAGACCCAAAAGAAAACGTTAATTAAATGAATGGCAATATAAATAATCCAAAAATCATATCTCCATGTATAAGTATTTGTAAAACTGATCTTAAAACTGGATATTGCTATGGGTGCGCTAGAACAGATGAAGAAAAAATACTTTGGAAAAATGACAATACAGATAATAATTGGAAAAAAAAAAATTTAAATATGTTAATTCAGAGAATGCTAGGGTGGCAATTAGAAGCTTTTAAAGAGTCTTACTCAAATAAAATAAAGACGGGCATTTCTTTATATAAACAAAACTTAATAAAAAATAATGATAAAAAATAAAAACTTATTAATTACTGGTGGCTCTACAAGAATTGGAAAAGAAATAGCTCTTTATTTTTCAAAAAAGGGATGGAATATTGCTATTCATTATCTAAAATCATCTTCTGAAGCTAAAAAATTAAAAAGTATTATGGAAAAAAACTCTATAAAAGTAGTTTTAATTAAAGCTGACCTTAAAAATAAAAAGCAAGTAGAAAAGATTATTCCTACTGTCGTAAAAAAATTAGGAAAAATTGATTGTTTGGTTAATAATGCGGCGTTGTTCGAAAAAGATGATATTTTAAATTTTACAAGCAAAAGCTGGAGTGACCATTTAAATATTAATCTTCTTGCCCCTGCTATTCTAATAAAACATTTCGTAAAACAAGCATCTAAAAAAAAGTTATCCAATATAATAAATATTATTGACCAAAGAGTTTTTAAACTTACCCCTATTTTTACTTCTTATACTTTGAGCAAAAGTGCACTTTATACCTTAACAAAAACTATGGCTATGAGATTGGGGCCAAATATCAAAGTAAACGGTATAGCTCCAGGACCAACAATAAAAAGTAAAAGACAATCTAAAGTTCATTTTAATAAACAAGCAAAATCTACCTTGCTCAAAAAACCAGTGGGTCTAAAAGATATTTGTGATACTCTAGAATTCTTAATTAATAATAATTCTATAACTGGACAAGTTATAGCTGTAGATAGTGGGCAAAATTTAACCTGGGATGATAAAAGTGGAAAAGAATAACTTTAAAATCGTAGAACTCAAATCCAAGAAAAATAAAAATACTATTAAAAGAACTGTATTAATTAAAGACTTTATTATTTATGAAATAATTGGAATTCATCAGTATGAAAAAAGCAGTAAACAAAAAATAATTTTTAATATTGTTATTGATGTTAATCAAAATATATTTCCAGATGAAAACAACTTATCAAGTATTGTGGACTATGAAAAAATTACAAATAAATTAGAAAATTTAGCTAAAAATAAAAAATATAACTTTTTAGAAAGTTTAGCAGAAGATTCTTTTAATGAAATATTTGCAGATAAAAGAATTAATTCTGTAAAAATTAAAATTGAAAAACCTGATGCCATAACAAATGCTCAATCAGTTGGTGTGGAAGTTTTTAAAAGTAGAAGTGATTATGAAGGATCTTGATTTAGGAAAAAATTTAATAAAAAAAAAAATTCCATTAATTTCTAATAGTCCAGGAGTTTACAGAATGCTTGGTAAAAAAAATCAAGTACTCTATGTTGGCAAAGCTAAAAATCTACCTAATCGTCTTAAAGATTATGCTATAGGGAAAAATCTTCCAATAAGAACTAATAGAATGCTGGCTTTAACCCATAATCTAGAAATAATCACAACTTCTAGTGAAGCTGAAGCTTTGCTTCTTGAAGCTAATTTAATAAAAAAATTTAAACCCAAATTCAATATACTTTTAAAGGATGATAAATCTTTTCCTTATATTTTTATTGAAAAAGATTGTGATTGGCCACAATTATCAAAACATAGAGGAGCGAAAAATAAAAAGGGTCATTATTTTGGACCATTTGCTTCAGTTGGATCAGCAAATTGGACAATTAAAATTTTACAGAAAGTTTTTTTATTAAGAGTTTGTAATGATTCTGTTTTTAAAAATAGAGATCGAGCTTGCATTCTTTTTCAAATTAAGAGGTGTGCAGCTCCTTGTGTTAATTCTATCACCAAAGAAGAATATACTAAGCTGGTTAATGATGCGGTGGCTTTTCTTTCTGGAAAATCAAAGACTATACAAAAAAAACTATCTTTGGAAATGGAAAAAAGTAGTAAAAAAATGGATTATGAAAAAGCAGCTATTACTAGAGATAGAATAAAAGCTTTAACACAAATTCAATCCTCGCAAAATATAAGCTCTACTAATTTAAATAATGCAGATGTTATATCTATTTCTCAAGAAGCCTCAAAAAGCTGTATACAAGTGTTTTTTTATAGATCTAAACAAAATTGGGGTAATCAATCCTTTTTTCCAAAACATGATGAAAATCATACTGCTGAGGAAGTTTTAACTTCTTTTATTTCACAATTTTATGAAAATAAAAATGCACCAGCTGAAATTTTAATAAATAAAAAAATAAATGATTTAAATTTAATTAAATTAGCTTTAGAAAAAAAAGAAAAAAAATTAATATCTATTAAAATAGCTATCTCTGGGAATGCTTTAAAGCTTTCTAAAATGGCAGAAAAAAATGCGAAAGAAACTCTTACAAGAAGAATTTTTGAATCTGAAACAAACACTAAGCTTCTTGATCAAGTGGCTGAAAAATTTAAATTAAATATTTTACCAAGACTAATTGAGGTATATGATAATAGTCATATCCAAGGAGCACATTCGGTGGGAGCTTTTATATCTTTTGGAGCCGAAGGTTTTGTTAAAAAAAGATATAGAAAATTTAACATTAAAAACACTGGCCACAAAGGTGGAGATGATTATGGCATGCTTAAAGAAGTATTAGAAAGACGATTTTCAAAAATTATTCAAAATAAAATACAATCGGATGTTATAATTCCAGATTTAATACTCGTTGATGGTGGAAAAGGTCAGTATTCAATTAGTAGAAAAGTATTAGATAATTACGGTTTTCATGATATTCCAATAATAGCTATTGCGAAAGGTAAAAATAGAAACCAAGGTGATGAGACTTTTATTCACAAATCTAATAGTATGAAATTAAATAAAAGAGAACCTTTACTTTTTTTTCTTCAAAGACTGAGAGATGAGGCTCACAGATTTGCAATAAGTAGCCATAGAATAAAAAGAAAAAAAAGTTTGTCAAAATCATTATTAGATGAAATAAATGGTATTGGCAGAACAAGAAAAAGATCTTTATTAAATTATTTTGGATCTGCTAGAGCTGTTGAATCGGCAAGTTTTGAGGACTTAAAAAATGTAAATGGAATTGAAACTTCTGTAGCAAAAAAAATACACGATTTTTTTCACAATTAAAATAAACTTATGAAATTACAAATTCCAAATATGTTAACAATAGGAAGAATAATACTAGTCCCAATATTTGTTATTTCTTTTTATCTTCCTGGTTTTTTAGGAGATTTAATACCTTTTTTTATATTTGTGTTAGCTAGCTTTACAGATTTTTTAGATGGTTTATTAGCAAGATTATATAAAGAAGAATCAAAATTAGGAGAGTTGTTAGATCCTATCGCAGATAAAATCATTGTATCTGCGGCATTAATTTTGCTTGTAATGAATGATACTATTAGTAACTATGAAGTTATTGCAGCAATTATTATTCTCACTCGTGAAATATTAATTTCAGGACTGAGAGAGTTTTTAGCTCAATCGCAAATCTCAATGCCTGTTACAGGGCTAGCTAAATTCAAAACATTTATCCAGATGTTTGCTATCGCGCTACTGCTTACTGGTGATAGTGGTAATAGACTTGTTAATTTTCAAGAATACAATACTCACTCTATTGGAATAATTTTATTGTGGCTGTCTGCTTTTCTCACACTTTATACAGGATATGATTATGTGAAAAAGGGAATAGATCATGCTACAGAATAAAATATTACTTTTAAATTTTTTTCCTAACTAGTGTTTGATAGCTTTCAGATAAGTCTTTAATTACATCACAAACAGTAAATTTATATTTATCAATTTGAGAAACTGGCGTTACTTCGGCAGCTGTTCCAGTTAAAAAGCTGCCAGTAAATTGCGATAATTCTTGAGGTTTAATTTTTCTTTCAATAACTTTAATATTTTTAGATTTTGCAAGTTCGATAATACTTCTTCTAGTAATTCCATCTAAAAATGAATCTGGAGTTGGGGTATGTAATTCTCCTTTACTATTTTTAAAAAAAATATTTGCTCCCGTTGCTTCCGCTACGTTGTCTTGAAAATCTAACATCAATGAATCAGCAAAACCTTCTTTTTCAGCTTCATGTTTTGAAAGTGTACAGATCATATATAAACCTGAAGCTTTAGTATCCCAAGGAATTGTGTTTGGAGCCGGTCTTCTCCATTTAGAAATATTTAATTTAATACCTTTTAATTTAAGATCAGGATCAAAGTATGATCCCCATTCCCAAGCTGCAATAGCAACATGTATTTTGGTCTTTTGTGCAGAGATTGCCATCATCTCACTTCCTCTCCAGGCAACAGGTCTAACATATCCATTTCTCACTTTTTGAACTGAAACTATATCGTTGCAAAATTGATTTAGAGATTTCTGGTTGTATGGTATTTTAAATCCCATTCTTGATGCTGAGTGAAATAATCTTTCAGTATGCTCATCAAGTTTAAATATTTTACCATCATAAACTCTTTCTCCTTCAAAGACACAACTTGCATAATGTAATCCATGACTCAAAACATGTATTTTTGCGTCAGGCCAATTAATTAGTTCTCCGTTAAACCAAATTTTTCCAGATCTTTTATCAAAAGGTATGGGTTCCATAAAAAATATTATTAATCTTAATTGATTTTTTAGTTCAAAAAAGTATCTATCTTATGTAGATATGTCAATATAACTGACCCAAAATAAATTATGAAAGATTTGTTATATTTAAAAGATGATCAGATTAAGGATTTTATTGAACAAATATTTTATGTTTATAGAGAAACTTATTCTGATCCAAAGAAAATATTAAAAAAATACTCATTTGGCACAGCACACCACAGAGCAATACACTTAATAGAAAGACACGAAGGTTTAACTGTTTCAGATTTATTAAATAAACTAAAAGTTACAAAACAAAGTTTAAATAGAGTTTTGAGAGATTTAATAAAAAGTAATACTATTATTTTGAAAAAGGGGGACGTAGATTCAAGACAAAGAAAAATATTTCTAAATGAGAAAGGTAAAAAACTTTTTGAAGAAATATTTTTAGAACAAAAAAAAAGAATTTATAACTCTTTAAAAAAATTGGACTCTGATTCTGTAATAAAATTTAAAAATGTTTTAAATAAAATTATCAATGAATAATAAAGCTTTTCATATACTGGTAGTAGATGATGATGATAGGATAAGAGAGTTAGTAAAAGAATACCTTGAAAAAAATAGTTTTATAGTCACAACAGCTAAAAATGTCCAAGATGCTAAAATAAAATTAGATATCATAAAATTTGATATACTGATTTTAGATATTATGATGCCAGGGGAAAGCGGTTTATCTCTAACAAAAGAAATTAAAAAAAATAATTTTACGCCAATAATACTTTTGACTGCCAAAGGGGAAACAGAAAATAGAATTGCAGGATTAGAGATAGGAGCAGATGATTACTTGGGAAAACCATTTGAACCAAAGGAACTTTTATTAAGAATTAAAAATATATTAAATAAAATGAAAAAACCTATTTTAGCAGATGAAATTTATATAGGTGAAGCATTGATTAATTTAAAAAAACAAAATATAAGAATAAATAACAAATTAAAAAAAATCAACCCACAAGAAAAAATAGTATTAGAAAAAATGTTAGCATCTCCTGGGAAAGTTTTTTCTAGGAATGATATTGGTAAAATTATAAATATTTCAAAAGAAAGAACTATAGATGTTATGATTACTAGATTAAGACATAAAATTGAGTCTAAACCTAAAAATCCAAAATATTTACAAACAATTAGAGGTTCTGGTTATGTTTTATGGATTAAATAACTTTATAAAAAAGTTTTTACCAAAAAGACTTTTTTATAGATCTTTAATAATTGTAGCTACACCAATAATACTATTACAAATAATTATTACTGTAGTTTTTTTTGACAGTCTTTGGATTAAAGCAAATAAGGGCATGACAAGATCATTTGTAAGTGAAATTCGTACTTTATATGATGTCTATAATAATCCAGATATTAAACAAAGACAGGAGATAATAAACTTATATAACAAAAACTTTGATTTTGTAGTTGCTCTAAAAGAAAATGAAAAGTTACCATCTATAAGCAAACAAAGATGGTATAGCCCTACAGACCGAAGTCTACGAAGAGAACTAAAACCTTTTTTTGGAAACAGTTATTGGTATGACACAACAAGCTTTATCCAAGCTATTGAGTTAAGAATTAAATATCAAAATGGATACATTCAAATATTTTTTCCCAGAGACAGAATCACTCCTTCTTCAGCAAGAATTTTTGCTTTATGGATTACTTTGCCAGGGCTTCTTTTAATTTTGATAGCAATAGTTTTTCTAAAAAATCAAACACGCCCAATTGTGAATTTAGCCAAAGTAGCAGAAAAATTTGGAAAAGGAGAATATGTAAAAGAATTTAGACCTTCTGGAGCTAGAGAAATAAGACAAGCGGCATACGAATTTGATAAAATGAGAAAAAGAATTACTGTTCATTTAAATCAACGCTCTGAAATGCTTTCAGGAATTAGCCATGACTTAAGAACACCATTAACAAGATTAAAATTACAAATAGCTTTGTTAAAGCAACAAGATGTTGCAAAAAAAATGAGTGATGACATTGAAGAAATGGAACGAATGTTAAATGAATATTTAGAATTTGCTAAATATCAAAAAAACGAAAAAACAGAATATATAAGTATATATAGCACTATAACTGATGTCATAAAAAAATATGAAAATAATAAAATTAAGTTTTTTGTTGATGAAAGTATAAAAATTAATATTCGGCCAAACTCATTTAAAAGATGTATAACTAACTTAATAGATAACGGACTTTCTTATGGAAATATTGTAGAAATCTCAACCAAGAAAATGCTGAATAATGTTTTAGTTTTTATTGATGATGATGGTAATGGAATTCCTGAAAACGAATATCTTAATGTAATTAAGCCATTTTATAGAATTGATAAAAGCAGAGGACAGAATAAATCTGGAGTAGGGTTAGGATTATCAATTTCTAATGATATAATAAATGCCCATGGAGGAAATATCTCTTTAGGTAAAAGCCCTTTAGGTGGGCTAAGAGTTAAAGTTTCTTTGCCTTTGTAGTTTTTTTTGATTTTTTTTTCTTTAATTTAGTTAAATCATTATTAATTTTTTCAACTATTTTTTTTTGTACTTCAAATTCTTCTCTTGAAACAAGATTAAGCTTATTTGTTATCGCTTCTATTTTAGATTTTAACAAGTCTTCTGTGTCTTTTTTTAAATCTTTTGAGGTGAATAAACCTTTTTCGATCAATTCTGTTATATTTCTTAGTAACTTGTTATACTTTTCCATATATTTTTAAATATCTTTAAGATATTTTAATTTAATTGTTAAATAAATCTCTTTTTTTAAAATGTTTATTCATAATTTTGATCCAGTATTAGTAGACTTAGGTATATTCCAAATCAAGTGGTATTCTATAGCTTATATTGTAGGTATTATAATCGGATGGGTGTACGCGATCAAAATAATTAATTTAACAACAGTTAATAAATACAATTTTCATTCTGTTAAAAAAATACACTTTGATGATTTAGTAACTTATATCATACTTGGAATAATCTTAGGTGGAAGAATTGGATATATAATATTTTATAACTTTGACTACTATAGTCAAAATCTTTTAGAAATTTTTAAAATTTGGAACGGGGGGATGTCATTCCATGGAGGATTATTAGGAGTAATAATTGCAACAATTATTTATAGTATAAAAATAAAAGATAATTTTTTAAAATTTACTGACATTATTTCTTGTGTTGCGCCTATTGGTATTTTTTTAGGAAGAATAGCAAATTTTATAAATGGTGAACTTTATGGAAAAATCACAAATGTGCCTTGGTCTATAATTTTCCCTGATGGTGGAAATGTTGGGCGACATCCTTCGCAAATTTATGAAGCTGGTTTAGAAGGAGTTTTATTGCTCTTCTTAATAAACTATTTTGCTTTAAAAAAAAAATTACTATTTAAAACTGGGTTTATTTCCGGAATTTTTTTAATTTTATATTCTATTTTTAGAATTTTTTCAGAGTTTTTTAGAGAACCAGATAACCATCTTGGTTATTTTTTTAATTACTTTTCTCTAGGAAGCTTACTTAGTATTTGTACATTAACTTTTGGAATGATTATTATTTTCTATACAAAAAAAAATGAATAAAATAATTAATATATTAAAAAAAAAAAAGTCTATGCCTATAGATAAGTTTATTGACATTGCGCTTTATGAAAAAAAATTTGGTTATTATATGAAAAAAAACCCTTTTGGTAAAAAAGGTGACTATATAACTTCACCACTGATTTCGAAACTTTTTGGTGAAATGATAGCTATATGGTGTGTTGCATTCTGGATATATTTAGGTAAACCCAAGAAAATTATAGTAGCAGAACTTGGACCTGGTAATGCGGCTCTTTGCCAAGATCTATTAAATACTTTCAAAAGTTTCAAAGACTTTTATCAATGCGTAGAAATAAATTTAGTAGAAAAAAGTAGTAGGTTAAAAAAAATTCAAAAAAAGAAAATTAAAAATAAAAAAGTAAAATGGATTAATAAAATAAATACCCTTAATTATGGTCCTATAATTTTCATAGGAAATGAATTTTTTGATTCTCTTTCCATAAAGCACTTTTATAAAATAAAAAAAAAATATTATGAAAAATATATTACTTTATCCAAAAGTGAGAAAAAATTAAAATTTTATTTTAAAAAAGCAAAGAAAAACTTAATAAGTAACATTAAGAAATTTAATTCATTAAATAGTAGTAAAAAGATAGAGTATCCTTTGACTGCAATAGATTATCTCGAAAAAATAGCAAATAAAATTGACAAATATAATGGTGCTCTTTTAATGTTTGATTATGGTTATACTAAAAAAAATAATAGTTACACATTGCAGGCAGTTAAAAACCACAAATATTCAGACATTTTTTATGAACCTGGAAACTCTGATATAACTCATCATATAAATTATAGATTGTTTACTGAAATTTTAAAAAAAAATAAATTAAAGGTTGAAAAAGTAGTTTCTCAAAATGAATTTCTGCAGAAAATGGGAATTATTGAAAGAGCTAATTCAGTATCTAAAAAATTAAATTTTAAAGATAAGGCAGATATTTATTACAGGTTAAGAAAATTATTACACTATAATGAAATGGGCTCTTTATTTAAAGTATTATTGGCTAAAAAAAGGGGAATCAAATTTTCTCTAGGATTTTAAAATGTTTTTTTCATCTAAATTAAATAAATTTAAAAATATTAAACATTGTTTTTTCTCTAGGAAAAATGGAACATCAAGTGGAATTTATAAAAGCTTAAATTGTAGTCTTGGTTCTAATGATAAAAAAGATGATGTGCTTAAAAATATTGAACTAGTTAGCAAAAAAATTGGATGTAAAAAAGAGTCAATAATAACTTTAAATCAAATACATAGTAGTAAAGTAATATATTTCGAAAATGGGAAATCAATAAAAAATAGATTAACAGGTGATGCTATAATTTCAAATGTTACAAATGTTGGCATTGGAGTTCTTGCAGCTGATTGTGCTCCTATCCTATTCTATGATCCAAATACAAAATTAATTGGTTGTGCTCACTCAGGTTGGAAAGGTGCGTTAAATGGGATAATTACAAATACTGTTAAAAAATTTAATGAACTAAACTCAAAATCTGAAGATTTAATTGCTGTAATCGGACCTTGTTTAAATGAAAATAATTATGAAGTTGAGATTGATTTCCTAAATAATTTTATTAAAAAAAATAAAGATAATAAAAAATTTTTTAGGAAAATTAGTAGTAAAAAATTTCTATTTGATTTGCGTAGCTTTATAAATAATGAAATACTGAGTTTGGGAATAAAAAATATAGAAAATATCAAAATAGATACTTTTTCTGAAAAAGAATTTTTTTATAGTTATAGAAGATCACAACATAATAAAGAAAAGGATTATGGCAGATGTATTTCTGTCATATTGATGACTTAATTAAATGTTTTATTAAATTGAAAAATTTTTTTAAAGTTGTATAAATATATTGTCTTATGAAAGTTCTTGCAGGTACAAGTAATCAAAAATTATGCAAAGAAATAGCAAAAAATTTAAAGTTAAAATTGGTTAATACAAATATAAAAAGATTTGCCGATGATGAGATCTATGTAGAAATTAACGAAAATATTAGAGGCAATACTATATTTGTAGTTCAATCAACATCAAACCCAGCTAATGATAATTTAATGGAATTATTAATTTGTATTGATGCGCTCAAGAGATCTTCGGCAAAAAATATTACTGCTGTAATTCCTTATTTTGGATACGCAAGACAAGATAGAAAAGTAGTTCCAAGAACTGCAATTTCTGCAAAGTTAGTTTCAGATTTAATTACAAATGCTGGAGCTAACAGAATATTAAGCGTTGACTTGCATGCTGGACAAATACAAGGTTTTTTTAATATTCCTGTAGATAACTTGTTTGCTACACCTATTTTTGCAAGACATATAAAAAAAATTAAATTGAAGAATTTGATATGTGTTGCTCCAGATGTTGGTGGCGTAGAAAGAACAAGGGCTCTCAGTAGAAGAATAAATACAGGCATAGCTATCATAGACAAAAGAAGACCTGCTCCTGGAAAATCAGAAGTTATGAATATTGTAGGAAATGTAAAAAATAAAAACTGTGTAATTATAGATGATATTATAGATTCTGGTGGAACTATAGTTAACGCTGCACAAGCTCTAATAAATAAAGGAGCTAAAGAAATTTACGTTTATATTACACATGCGGTATTGAGTGGTCAGGCGGTTGAAAAAATAGAAAAATCTAAAATTAAGAAATTGATAACTACCGATACAATTGATAATTCAAAAAAAATTATAAAAAGTAAAAAAATTGAAGTTATTTCTATAGCTCCAATGATATCAGAAGCGATGAAAAGAATTGCAAACTCTACGTCTGTTTCTAGTCTTTTTAAGTAATTTTACTTGTTTTTGTTGTAAGTATAATATAAACCACTCTTTCAATTTATGAATATTTTAAAAGCTACAAAAAGAACTACAGTTTCTTCTGGACAAATAAACAAGCTAAGATTAGATGGTTTTATACCTGCCGTAATATACGGAGGTAAGGAAAAAAATTTGAACATAAGTTTAAAAAAATTAAGTCTAAAAGATCTTATTAAATCAGAAACTTTTATGTCGAAGATTTTTGAATTAGATATTGATGGAAATTCTGAAAAGGCATTACCCAGGGAAATTGCTTATGATCCTGTATCAGACGAACCAATCCATATTGATTTTATTAGAATTGTGAAAGGTTCGAAGTTAACTTTAGAAATTCCTGTGAAATTTATTAATTCAGAAAAGTCGCCTGGATTAAAAAAGGGAGGTGTTCTAAATATAGTAAGAAGAAAAGTAGAATTGAAATGCCCAACAGAAAATATTCCAGATGAAATAATTGTAGATCTAGATAATACTGAAATAAATACAAGTCTTAAAATATCATCAGTAAAACTGCCAGAAGGAGTCGTTCCAACAATTACCGATAGAGATTTTGTAATAGGTACTGTCGTAGCTCCTACAGTTTTAGTAGAACCTGAAAAAACAGAAGAAGTTACAGCAGAAGGAGAAACCCCAGCTGAGGGAGCTGCTGCAGGTGTAGAAGGCGCTACCATAGATGATGGAACAAAACCTTCTGATGATAAAGCTAAAAGTGCTTCTGCTGATAAAAATAAATCTACTAAACCATCAGATGATAAAGGGAAAAGCAATCCAACTGATAAAAGTAAATCCTCAAATAAAGAAACTAAAAAAAAATAAAATTGAATAAACCATAAATTATGATGCTTCTAGTTGGTTTAGGAAACCCTAATCCTAATAATTCAAATAATCGGCACAACGTAGGTTTTTTAGTAATTGACGCTATTAACTCTAAATTTAAACTATCTAAACAAAAACCAAAGTTTAAAGGTTTGTTAACAACTGGAAAAATAAATGAACAAAAAGTTTTTGCAATAAAACCGCTTACTTTTATGAATAATTCTGGGGTTTGTATTAAGGAACTAATTGAATATTTTAGAATTGATGTAAATAATATATTTGTTTTTCATGACGACATGGATATTGATATAGGAAAAGTTAAAACAAAAATTGGTGGAAGTAATGCTGGTCACAATGGCATAGATTCTATAGATAAAAATATAGGTAAAAACTATTCCCGTATAAGAATAGGAATAGGCAGACCTAAAAAAAGCACAACTGGTGCCGATCATGTTTTGGATAATTTTTCAGTTGAAGAGAAGCAAGATGTTGAAAAAGTTACAAATAATATAATAGAATCTCTCTCTGTTTTAATAAATAAAGATTTAGATCTATTTTCAAGTAAAATTAATCAAAAATAAAAATGAGTTTTAAGTGTGGAATTGTTGGACTGCCTAATGTTGGTAAATCAACTTTATTTAATGCTCTTACAGCTTCAAAAAAAGCTCAAGCAGAAAATTTTCCATTTTGTACAATTGATCCTAATGTAGGGATAGTAAACGTGCCTGATGAAAGGCTTAAAAAAATATCTTTAATATCTAAATCAATAAAAACTATAAATGCTGCTGTAACTTTTGTTGATATTGCAGGCCTAGTCAAAGGTGCATCAAAAGGTGAAGGTTTAGGAAATAAATTTCTTTCTCATGTTAGGGAAGTTGATGCTATTATTCATTTAACACGATGCTTTGATTCTGAAAAAATACAGAATGTTAACAAAAACGTTGATCCTATTCGAGACATTGAAATTATCGAAACAGAAATTCTTTTAGCTGACCTTGATTCACTTCAAAAAAGATTAGAAAAAAGTAATAAAAAGAAATTAGAAAATGAAGAGATTAATTTCTTAGAAGAATGTTTGAAATTAATTAATGCTGGAAAAGCCCCTGAAGAACTAAAGGAAAAATATGATAAAAATTTAATTAATAAATCAGGCTTGTTGTCCCTTAAACCTAGAATAATTGTATGTAATGTAGATGAAAATAGCTTACCGGATGGAAATAAATATTCACATGAATGTACAAAAACATTTTCAAATGAAAACGTAATTGTTGTTTGTGCTGACATAGAAGATCAAATTATGAGTTTACAATCACAAGATCGGAAAGAATTTATGCTTGAGTCTAAAATTAAAAATACAGGTTTAGATAATTTAATTAGAACAGGATACAATACTCTTGGGCTAAGTACTTTTTTTACTTCAGGACCAGAAGAAAGTAGAGCCTGGACTATAGAAAATAATTCTACAGCTCCTGAAGCTGCGGGGGTAATTCATACAGACTTTAAGAAAAAATTTATAAGAGCAGAAACAGTATCCCATGAAGATTTTATTAAATACGAAGGTTTTATAGAGTGTAAAAATAATGGAAAATTGAGACTTGAAGGAAAAGATTATGTAGTCAAGGATGGTGATGTTATGTTTTTTAGAACCAGCGCTTAAACTTAAGTTATTTAAATGTTTTAGGGTCTTCCCCTTCATATTTTGTTAATACTTTTTCAACTTTATCAAAAGCTTCTTCTTCTTCTGTAGTTTTTGAGTCAAATCGTGACCATACTTTTTGTTTGCTCATGTAAACTAAAGTAATTAGTATTATTAAATAAATAATAGTTTTAAAACCCATTCTATGTTGAGATTCTAAATGAGGTTCGGACGCCCAAACAAGGAAAGTAGTCACATCTTTTGCTATTTGTGCTTTTGATGGTTGGGTTCCATCTGAATATTCAACAATTCCATCAGAAACAGGTTCTGACATTTTAATTTTGTTACCAGGCATATATTTGTTGTAATAAACTCCATCATCAAGCTCGATACCTTCTGGAGGTTCTTCATATCCCATAAGCAGAGAATAAATATAATCAGCTCCTCCTGTTCTGGCTTTAGCAAGCACTGACATATCAGGAGGATATGCTCCATCATTTGCAGATGTCGAAGCTTCAATATTTGGATAGGGACTTATAAATTTATCAGACAATCTTGCGGATCTCATAAACATTTCTCCATCGCTATTTGGTCCATCTTCTATTTCAAATTGAGATACTATAGCTTTAACTTCTTCAATAGAAAATTCTGGCCCCCCTTCTTCAGATAAATTTCTGTAGCTTAAATGTTGAACTGAATGGCACCCTGAACAAACTTCTTGATAAACTTGATAACCCCTTTGTAAAGAAGCTCTGTCGAAAGTCCCAAATAACCCATTGAAACTCCAATTTGTTTCAATAAGCTCTATATTCTTTTCTTCAGAAAATGCTGAAAATGGAATTAAGAATAAAAAAATAGTAATAAAAATTTTATTTATAACTTTACTTGAATGATCCAACATTTTCCCCTTCGTATTCAGCCGCTACTTTTTTAAACTTATCTAAAACCCCAGGTTTATTAAGCACTGGATCTGATATGCTTTGTGGTAACGGATCAGTTTTTTCATACCTTCCTAACAAAGGAAGTATTACCAAGAAATGAATAAAATAATAAGCTGTAGCCAGCCTTGATAAAATTAAATAAATACCTTCTGGTGGTTTTGCACCTAAATATCCAAGAAGAATTACAACAAAAAATAAAACCCAAAATAACTTTTTATAAATTGGCCTAAAAATTGCTGATCTTACTTTAGAGGTATCAAGCCACGGTAATAACATAAGTATAAAAATTGACGCAAACATAAAAATGACGCCTCCCAACTTACTAGGTATAGCTCTCAAAATTGCATAGAAAGGAAGAAGATACCACTCTGGAACTATATGTGCAGGTGTTACTAATGGATTGGCCTCTATATAATTATCTGGGTGGCCTAAAACATTTGGAGCAAAAAATACAAACCATAAAAAAACAGTTATAAATAAAAGTAGAGCAAAAATATCTTTCATGACCATGTAAGGATGAAAGGGCATGGTTTCATTACTATTTTTCTTAACATCTATACCTATAGGATTGTTATTTCCTGGTATATGCAATGCCCAGATATGCAAAACAACAAGTCCAAAAATTAAAAATGGTAATAAATAATGTAAACTATAAAACCTATTTAAAGTTGGGTTATCAACAGAATAACCTCCCCACAACCATGTAGTAATGCTGTCCCCTATAAATGGTATGGCACTGAATAAATTTGTAATAACGGTTGCTCCCCAAAAACTCATTTGCCCCCATGGTAAAACATATCCCATAAAAGCAGTCGCCATCATAAGTATATAAATTAAAAGGCCGATAATCCAAATTACCTCCCTAGGGGATTTGTACGATCCATAAAATAATGCTCTGAAAATATGAATATAGACAGCTAAAAAAAACATTGATGCACCGTTTGCATGAACATATCTAATCAACCAACCATAATTCACATTCCTCATTATATGTTCAATGCTTTCAAAAGCATGGTCAACGTGTGCTACATAATGCATTGCTAAAACAAGTCCTGTTACTATTTGAGTGATTAAACAAAAAGTTAGTATCCCTCCAAAAGTCCACCAATAGTTTAAATTTTTTGGTGTCGGGTATGATTGCAGATGATGAGAAAGTGTTAGTAAAGGTAATCGACTATCAAACCACTGAGCCAATTTAGATTTAGGTATATATTTTTCTTCACTCATATTAAATTAGCCTATTTTAATTGTATTGTTATCTACAAATTCGTATTTAGGAATTTCTAAATTTTTTGGAGCGGGACCCTTTCGAATTCTACCTGAAGTATCGTAATGTGACCCATGGCAAGGACAAAACCAACCTTTGTACTCCCCTTTGTCGCTTAGAGGCACGCAACCTAAATGAGTACAAACTCCAACCATAACTAGCCACTCTGGATTTGATGCTCTATCTGAATCTTTTTCTGGATCTTTTAAATCTTTTAAATCTACTTTTGATGCTTCGTCAATTTCTTTGCTCGTTCTTCTTTTTATAAAAATTGGTTTTCCTCTCCATAAAACAGTTATTGTTTTTCCTGGTTCTAGTCTGCTAACATCTACTTCTGTGGTAGATAAAGCTTTGACTGAAGAATCTGGATTCATTTGATCAACTAAAGGCCAAATAGCTGATCCTAAGCCAACTGCACCTACTGTGTATGTAGCTGTAAATAAAAAATCTCTTCTTTTTCTTTTAATTTTTTCGGCCATATATTAGATGTCTAGTTTTAGTATATAATATTAATTAATTATAATTAATATAAATTTACTAGGGTCAGAATGACACACAAAATAATAAATAAATAATGTTTAATATTGCACTATATCAACCAGATATTCCTCAAAACACAGCTTCTATAATTCGCTTATGTTCTTGTTTTGGTGCTACTCTTGAAATAATAGAGCCTTGTGGATTTCATCTAAATGATAAAAGAATAGCTAAAATTGCTATGGATTACTTAGATAAAAGTAAAATAATAACATACAACTCATATGAAAATTTTTTAGACAAAAAAATAAAAAAAAGAATAATACTAATGACAACAAAAGGTAAAGAAAAATACTATAATTTTAAATTTAAATCTCAAGATACTATCCTTTTTGGAAGAGAAAGCGCTGGTGTTCCAAAAAAAGTGCATAATGATTCATATCAAAGTTTAAAAATACCAATCAAAACTAATACCAGATCATTAAATATTAGTGGTGCAGTAGCAATAACTTTAGCTGAGGCCATCAGACAAAATATAGTTGTTTAAAATGATTAAAGATATCGTTCTAAAAAAAAAATTAACCAGTAGCTGGTTTTCTTTGCTTCAACAGATAATTATTTATGAATTTCAAAAAATTGAAAAAGATTTTGGAAAAGAAAATAATAAAAAACCTATTTTTTTTAAAAAAAACAAGTGGCAAAAATCAAAAGATAATAATCAAGGAGGTGGAGTTTCGTTTCAGATAAAAAATGGACTTGTTTTTGATAGTGTAGGTGTAAACTTTTCTGAAGTTTCGGGAACTTTTAAAAAACAATTTAGATCTCAAGTTTTTGGTGCTAAAAAAAAACCTAATTATTGGGCAACTGGGATTTCGGTGGTTGCACATATGAAAAATCCTAAAATACCAGCTATTCACTTTAATACAAGATTTATTGTCACTTCGAAAAATTGGTTTGGTGGAGGAATGGATGCTACTCAATGTATTCATGATTATAAAGAAAAAAAATACTTTCATTATAATATTAAAATGACATGCAACAAGCATAGTAAAAATTATTATATAAAATACAAAAAATGGTGTGATAATTATTTTTATTTACCACATAGAGGAGAATCGCGCGGTATTGGGGGGATTTTTTTTGATTATAAAAAAAATAATTGGGAAAATGATTTTAACTTTGTGAAAGATGTTGGGTTATGTTTTATAAATTGTGCTAAAACAATCATTAGAAAAAAAATGAATACAAAATGGAACAAGAAACAAAAAGAACAACAGCTAATAAAAAGAGGACGCTATGTTGAATTTAATTTACTCTACGACAGAGGTACAAAATTTGGTTTAAGTACTGGTGGAAATGTTGATGCCATTTTAATGTCATTGCCACCAGAAGCTAAATGGAAATAAATTATGGAAAAAGAACCAATTACACCTCAGGGAATTGAAAAAATAAAAAACGAACTAGAAAATTTGAAAAACGTAAAACGCCCAAAAATAATAGCGGCGATTGCAGAAGCTCGAGGTCATGGAGATTTAAAAGAAAATGCTGAGTACCATGCTGCAAAGGAAGAGCAATCAAAAACAGAAGGAAGAATAATTGCAATAAATGATTTAATAGCTAGAGCAAATATTATTGATGTTACTAAATTAGATAAAAAAGATAACGTTGTATTTGGTGCGACAGTTAATTTACTTAATCTAGACACTAATAAAAAACAAACTTATAAAATAGTAGGAAAAGATGAAGCTGATATAATAAAAAACTATATTTATTTTAGATCTCCAATTGGAAAAGCATTAATAGGGAAAAAAATGAATGAATTAATAACTGTAATAACTCCATCAGGTGAGAAAAATTTTGAAATAAAGGGAATAAAATATATTTAGTTTTCTTTAAGATTGCCTAAATTTTTTTTTATTACTTCGTCATCTATAATAAAATTATTTTCTATCCACTGTTCTTTTAAGTTGTTAATTTTTTTTCCTAGCTCCACACCTGTTTCATAACCATATTTCTTTAAGAAATCACCAGAAATAGGAAATTTAGGTATTTCAGTTTTGGTTACATAATCTACTAAATACTCAATATTTATTTGTTTCTTGTTAATGTTTATCAATACAGAAAATAATAGCAAATCTACAACATATTCTTTACCTAAAAAATAAATAAGTTTTTTTAAATTTTCTTCTAAATAAAATTTAGAATTTTTTAAACTTTCATAGTTTTTTGAAATATTTTTAAATCTTTTTCTAATATTATTAGAAACTTTATATTTATGACAAAAATATTCATAACCATCTGATTGATCAACAACAAGTAAAGCCAAAATTAAATTACTGTCAAATTTATATTTTAAATTTTCCTTTAATTTTTTAATTACATTTAATCTATTATAATATAAAAATTGTGGAAATATATTTAAAAGCACTTTTTTTGATATGCTGTTAAAGAACAAAATGTCAAAATTCTTTAACTTAAATATTTTTCTTAATTCATCAAGTATCCTTTCGTTTGAAATCTTATTTATTCCATTAATATTTTTTTTAATTGCAATAATAATTTCCTGATCAAAGTCATTTTTACTATAGTGTACAAAAAATCTAAAATATCTTAAGATGCGTAGATAATCTTCTCGTATCCTTTTCTCTGCATTTCCTATGAATCTTATTGTGCCACTCTTTAAATCTGATATTCCGTTTAAGGGATCATAAATTCTTCCTTCAATATCAGAATATATTGCATTTATTGTAAAGTCTCTTCGTTCAGAGTCCTCTTTCCAACTTGTGGTATATTCTATATTTGCGTGCCGTCCATCTGTAAAAATATCTTTTCGTAACGTGGTTATTTCAAATTTTTTTTTATTTATTATGGCGGTAACAGTTCCGTGCAAAATTCCAGTATCAATAACTTTAATATTTTGTTTAGTTAATAGCTCTTTAACTTCTTCGGGTTCAAGAGATGTTGCTAAATCAATATCATCAATATCTTCTCCATTAATAGCTCTTCTAACACACCCTCCAACAAATTGAACTTTTCTTTCTCCCGCATGCTTGTTTAAATTAGAAAAAATTAATTGTGCTTCTTTTATATTTTCTAAAACTTTGGTGCTTCTATCTGAACCAAATTTTTTATAAAGAAACTTATCAACTTTTAAAATAGTATTTTTTATTTTTTTAAACATTTTTTGGCTGGGGCGCTAGGATTCGAACCTAGGATGCTGGTACCAAAAACCAGTGCCTTACCGCTTGGCTACGCCCCAATTTAAGACCGAGGTATACCACAAAAGGTTTATTTTATATAGTTTTTGATACTGAACACCAATATTTTGGATACTTAAGTTTTATTAATTTTTGAGCATAAATTGCATTTTTTTTATTTGAAAATATTCCTATACAAGCGGATCCTGACCCAGTAATCCTTGAAAAATAACATCCTTTTTGACTTTTTATGTAATCAATAATTTGTGTAATTTTAGGGTAAATTTGGCTAGCAGGTATTTCTAAATCATTTTTTTCTTCTTTCAAAAAATTAATTAATTCTTTTCTATTAATTTTTGCATATGGATTAAAAGATTTTTTCAATTTACTGATATTCCTGTTTTTTTTATACATTTTTTTTGTAGAACAGATAAAGTTTGGATAAAGAATTAATACATTAAATTTAAATTCACAATCAAGTCTTAAAAACTTATTATTTTTACCAGTTAAAAATGTATTTTTTTTTTCTAAACTAATAGGAACATCATGGCCAATTTTTTTAGCAATTTTTTTTAACCTACTTTTATTGAGTTTAAGACCCATACGTGAGTTAAAAAAATTTAACAAACTTGCTGCGTTTGAGGATCCACCTCCTAAACCAGATCCATGAGGTATATTTTTTTTTACACTTATTCTAAAATTTTTTTTTTTTAAAAATTTATCTTTTCTAAGTAAATCTAATAGTGTGGTTACTGTATTTGAATTCTTGTTAATTCCTTTTTTAAATTTTCCTGAAAAACTTATCTTGTCATATGAATCATCAATTTTTGATATTGTTATAACATCATATATATTACAAAAAGTTATTAGTGATACTATATCATGATAACCATTATTTAACTTTCTGATGATTCTTAAAAATAGATTTATCTTACAGTAAGATTTTATTTTAATACTTTGCATAAAATAAATTATATTTTTTTAGTAAGACCAAAAATTAACTTTTTTTTTAAAGTCTTTTTTATTTTTTTTTCAGTTTTTTTTAATTTTAATACATAATTCCAAAAGTACCTTGCTTGAATATTTTTATTTAGCATCCATAAAGTGTCTGCGTAATGATCATTAATAACAGGGTCGCTAGGCATTAATTCTACTGCTTGTTGTAAAAAAAATTCTGCTTTAATATAATTTTTTTTTTTATAATAGACCCATCCAAGTGAATCTATAATATAACCATCATTAGATCTTAACTCGTTTGCTTTTTTTAACATTTTCAAACCTTTTTCTAGATGTGTTCCTCTGTCAATCCATGAGTATGCCAAGTAATTTAATACATGAGCTTGATCTGGTGAAATTTCTAGAGATTGTAATAAATCTTTTTCTGCATTTTCCCATTTCTTTATTCGTTCAAAACTAGTTCCTCTCATATGTAAGACTTTTGGAAATAATGGATGATTTTTTTTAATTTGATTTAATGCCAAAGTATAATATTTTATAGATTTTTCATAATAATCATTGTCTTTATAAAAATTTGCTAATTCATAATTATGATCAAAGTTTGGGTTAGATATTTTATTATAATGTTTTTCTAAAAATGAGACTGCTGATTCCTTACCATGTTCATCTAATAGTATTGATGCAATATTTTTTGATGCAAACCATGAAAAGATTGGTCCTATTGATTTAATTGAATAATAAACATCTTTGGCTTTGTCATTTCTTTTTTGATAATATAAATTTTCTGCTAGTAGTGTCTTGTTTGATAAAAATTTACTATTTAGAAATAATGAGATTTTTATATAAAAATTAGACATTCTATAATCTTCTTCGCTTGAATATAAATTTGCTAGAATATAAAAAAATTCTCCAAGTGAATCTTTTGTATTTTTGCAGTTAAAAAATTTTTTTATTTTTCCATTTTTTTCCTTTTCAAAAAAAAATTCTGTTTGTCTTATAAGTAAGTTGGACCTATTTTTTTCTGCACTAGTTTGAATTATTTTTTTTGCCTCTGTAAACTTGTTTTGATGTACAAGATAGTTTGCTAAAAAATAATTATATCTTGAAAAATTATATTCTTTATTTTTTATTAATTCGTTAAAGGATTGTTTGGTTTTATCTTCATCAAAATAACATTGTAAAAATATTTTTTGTATGTTTTTGAGACGATTGTATGGATCGGGTATTTTCTTTAAAAATTGAAAGGTTTCTTCTTTTTTTCCTTGAGAGGCTTTGCTCCAGGCTATTAGAACATTTCCAATAAAATCTTGAAAAATTAAATTATAACGCGAAACATTATTCAGTCTTTCAAAATATTTTTCAGCTTCTTCATAATCTTTATTTATTAAAGAATTTAATCCTAACAAGAGATCAACGTCAAAAAAATGTTCTTCTTCAGTCCATATTTTTTTTGAAAAATTGACTGCTTCATTAAACTTATCAAGTAAAACGAGTGTTCTGATAAATTCAATATTAAAATTTGTATGCTTATCCTTTATTTTTTGAGACTTATTTAAATATTTAAATGCTCGTTCATTATAACTTTGTTTTGCTAATGTTATTCCTAAAAAGTAATTTGAAATATCAGCTTTTTTATACTTTGAATTGAAGTTTTGAGAATAGGAAACTGAATTAGTTAGTATCAAGCTAAAAAAAAGGGGAATAATAAAAATTTTTTTAAATATAAATTTCATATAATATGTTTATAAAATGAAAAAAAATTTAAATCAAAAGTTAATTAACCTTATTGAGTACTATAATTTATTTGATCTAAATTTCACAGTAAGCAGAAACCCTTTAAAAAGGAGCATTAAAAATATGGATCATAATTTTACTGGTACTAAATCTGAAAAACTAGAGAAGTTAAAAAAAAAGTTTTCATATATAAAAAATTGTAATTTGAAAAAAAATGCAAAAAATTTAGTATTTGGCGATGGTAACATTAGCTCTAAAATAATGATAATTGGAGAAGGGCCTGGCGCAAACGAAGATGAAGAAGGCAGACCTTTCGTTGGTCGCGCAGGTAAATTATTGGATAAAATGTTATCTGCGATAAAATTAGATCGAGCTAAGGTTTATATATCAAATGTTGTAAACTATAGGCCCCCAGAAAATAGAAAACCAACTCATGAAGAAATTTTAAGATATTTGCCGTTCTTAATTAGTCATATTGAAATTATTAACCCAAAAATTTTATTATTGTTAGGAAGCACTGCTTTAAACACTTTGGTAGGTGATGAAAATGTTATTTCTAAAGCCAGAGGTAAATGGATACAGAAAGATATTGGTAAAGTTAAACCATGGATAATAGCTTCATTCCACCCAGCCTTTTTAATGCGTCAACCAGATCAAAAGAAAAAGTCTTGGATAGATTTAAAAATGATCAGAGCAAAATCTAAAGAACTTAAAATATAGAAATATTGAACTATAATTATAAATTAGCTGGTGTAGATGAAGTTGGTCGTGGATGTTTAGCTGGACCAGTGTTTGCTGCTGCTGTAATTTTAGGAAAAAATATTAATATTAGAGATATTAAAGACTCAAAAAAAATTACTTTTAAAAAAAGGATTTTGCTTGCTAAATATATTAAGAATAATTCAATATATTCCATCGGCAAAGCTAGCGTAAATGAAATAGATAAAATTAATATTTTAAACGCTTCACTTCTTGCAATGCAAAGAGCTATAAACCAGTTAAAGTATAAACCTAAGATAGCCTATATAGATGGTTTGTATGCACCTAAAAATGTAGATATTAAATGTAAAACTTTTATAAAAGGAGATGAAAGGATAGCTTGTATTTCTGCTGCTTCAATAGTTGCAAAAGTAGCAAGAGATCTTTTTATGATTAAACTTTCTAAAAAATATCCTAAATATCACTGGAATAAAAATTTTGGTTATGGAACCAAACTTCATTTAGAAGGATTAAGAAAATATGGAGTAACAATACACCATAGAAAAAAATTTAGACCAGTACACAACATCTTGTTAGATGTTAAACGTGAAACACAATAAAACTCATTTTTTTTAATTTATACTTTGACTGACTTATAAATTTAGAGTCTAATTCAACGTAAAGTTGAATCTACTTATGACTGAATTTGTAAACAAAATTGTTAACGGAAGTTCGTTAGAGATATTAAAAGAAATACCAAACAAAACATTTGATTTGGTTTTTGCAGATCCTCCCTACAATATGCAAATTGGAGAAACTTTAAGGAGACCTGACGCAAGTAAAGTAAATGGCGTTAATGATAAGTGGGATCAGTTTGAAAGTTTCAAACATTATGACGATTTCTGTAAAGCTTGGTTAATTGAATGCAAGAGAATTTTAAAAGATAGTGGGAGTATTTGGGTTATAGGCTCTTACCATAATATATTTCGTTTAGGATATCATTTACAAAATTTAAACTACTGGTTGTTAAATGATGTTATTTGGAGAAAAAATAATCCTATGCCAAACTTTAGAGGAACCAGATTTACCAACGCTCATGAAACTTTAATATGGGCTTCCAAAAGTAAAAAATCAAAATATACTTTTAACTATCAATCATTAAAATGCTTAAATGATGATTTGCAGATGCGTTCTGATTGGATGCTTCCAATTTGTAATGGAAAAGAAAGATTAAAAAAGAATGGAAAAAAAATACATTCTACTCAAAAACCAGAGTCTCTTTTACATAGAATTATTTTAGCAACTACAAATAAAGGTGATGTTATATTTGATCCCTTCTTAGGAACGGGAACAACAGCAGTAGTAGCTAAAAAATTAGGTAGAAAGTATTTTGGAATAGAAAAAGATAAAAAATATTTTAAAGCTGCTAGTGACAGAATTAATAAAACTCATATTATTGAAGAAAGTAACTTAGATACATTAGAAAATAATAAATCTAAACCTAGGGTGCCTTTTGGGTCACTTGTTGAGTTGGGAATAATTAAACCAGGCACAAGTATTTTTGATCAAAAGAAAAAAATTAATGCAAAAATCATGGTAGATGGTAGCATCAAACATAAAGAATCTGCAGGTTCTATTCATAAAGTTGCAGCTAAAATAATGGGAACAGAAAGTTATAATGGTTGGACTTACTGGCATTGTAATGTAGGTGGCTCATTAGTTCCAATAGATAATCTTAGACAAAGGTTTTTAAGT
>Ga0209709_10001027_pt1 | contig 26116 bp, 28 predicted proteins | sample ArcticOcean_MG_C_2_FD_187435 | JGI IMG/M metagenome (GOLD analysis project Ga0209709, IMG submission 187435) | Marine microbial communities from western Arctic Ocean - ArcticOcean_MG_CB4_136 (SPAdes) (version 2) | ecosystem: Environmental > Aquatic > Marine > Oceanic | place: Arctic Ocean...
CTGCTTTTATTTTGGATGCCTACGCTTTTTCTACAGAAGGAATGGTTGGTTATTCTCTTGGAAAAAATGATATCAATCTTTTTAAAAAGATTGTTAAAAATTCTTTTATTTTAAGCTCAATTACTGGATTAATTATTTCAATTATTTATTTTTTAATTAATAAGTTTGCTATCCAATTAATGTCTAACATTGAACTCATCAAAAATCTTAGCTCTTCTTATGCAATTTGGTTGATTATAATGCCTTTGATCTCTTCATTTTGTTATCAGTTCGACGGGATATTTATTGGAGCCTCACAAACAAAGGAGTTGCGTAATGCAATGGTTTTTTCAGTATCCTCATATGTAGTCATCTCCCTATTGCTAGTAGATCTTTTAGGTAACACCGGTGTTTGGATTTCGCTATGTCTATTTATGATCTTAAGAGCTTTATCCTTATATTACTATTTAGATAAAATTTATTTAAGGTTTACTGATATTAAATCAATTTAATTAATTTTTAGTTAACTAAACACCCCAAAAGTAGAAGCGGGACACATAAAAAAATGCTACTCTTAATCAAGAAAGGATAAATATTATGTCAACAAGATATAGCGGAAAAGCATTTAAAGATTCTAGCAAGATGAAGACACCTAAACTCTCTACTAAAGAAAAGAGAAAACTTAAAAAAGAAAAAAAGAAGAATAAGGGTTAAAAAAAATCATCTCTAATTGCGATAACATTGCGAAAAGAATTCACTAAATGTGAAACTAATTGGGGCGGGTCAAGGGAATCGAGCTTTCAACCTAATCGTTGGCAACGATACCCGCTCTTTCACGGCGTTGTATTTCTACGTTTATTTTTATATAAATGCATACAATTGAACACCAACTGCGACTAGAGTACATCTCACTTCTAGACTCAAATGTGGTCGCAAATTGTAGTACGATTTAGTTATGAAAAAACTTTTAAGAATCGTGATTCTGAGTTTGTTTTCCTTTAGCATTAATAATGTAATGGCAGCTGAAAGAATTGTTTTATTTTCTTGCGGAACTACAGATGGACCTTCGGAAGGCATAACTCTTAGCATTGATCTAGATAAAAGTTCTATGGAATTTGGTTTGCCTAAATACAAAATAACTTCGATAAGTGATGGTGCAATTATAGCTTTGAGTCCAGGTAAAGATAATGGTAAAAATTTTAAAAAAACACTAACATTTCACCGTAACACTGGAGAACTTACGCTCATTCATTACACAAAACCTCCATTTATTTGGAATTTAAAATGCAAAGAAACTATTAAAGAAACTTTAAAATGAAAAAACGTTTATCCAGTTGCTTAGAATGTGGAGACAATACCTCTATTTTAACTCAAGTAAGCAGCGGTCCAGAAGTGGCACTTCTTTGTGCCAATTGTTATAGCCTTAAGTATTCAAAAGAGAACCAAATTGAGATTGACCATAACGAAGAAGAAAAATGAAAAAACTTTTAGGGATCTTGGTTCTGGGTTTGTTGTTAATTCCTACTCTATCTATGTCCGGAATTTTTAAAGATGATGAGGGCAAATCTAGTTTGAAAACCAGTTCTAAAAGTGGGTTTAAGCATCATACGAACCATATGGGTCATAATGATTACAACTTTAAATACATTAAAGATAAAAACAAAGCACGTGCCGGAAAATACTTTCAGCGATTTGAGGTTAGAGACGGTGATTGCTTTGGAGATGATAGCTGGAATGATTGTGAGAACGATCGAGAAAGAGTCGAGTTTTCAGCAGAACCAGAACAACGTCCTAAGAAAAATCAATGTTATGGATATAGTTTAATGTTATCCAAAGATTTTATCGATACATATCCAACCAATGCTTCTTTAGGGCAGGTGCACCAAAAAGGTGGCCCAACGGGTACAGCTGGTGGTCTAGCTTCTTTTCCACCTTTAATTCAAATTGATGCACGCGGAGGATATTTGTTTTTTAATTGGCATGAACTTAGTGGTTCAGCAACAAACGTTATTGACAGATCACAATATCATATATTGAAGCGCTTAAAAGATATGAAAGAAGTTTGGACGGATATTTCTTTTTGTTTAGATTTTAAAAATAAAAGAATGGATGCATGGGTAGATGGTATCAAGAAAGTGGAAATCTTAAAATCTCCAATTTTTTTCAAGCCAAAATCAATATATTTTAAACATGGTATATATCGTAGTTTTATTAGTAAGTACAAAACACTCAATAACCGCAAAATGCCAACACAAATTGTTTTCTATGATGAGATTAGACGAGGCAGCTCAATTAAAAAAGTTGATATAAATATTAATCCTAAGCTGAAGCCTGTTGATTGAATCATTTAAAATGAAAAAACTTTTAGGGATCGTGGTTCTGGGTTTATAAAAAAAAATCTATAAAAGAAATAACTTAATTTAAAAAGTTCTTATGAATTTATTAGAGTTTATAAAAAAATCACCAAAAGCAGAATTGCATTTACATATAGAAGGCACTCTAGAGCCGGGTCAAATGTTTGACTTGGCTAAGAGAAATAATATTAAAATACCCTTTAAAAGTATTGAGGACGTGAAAAAGGCATATAATTTTAACAACTTAGAATCTTTTTTGAAAATATATTATGAAGGCGCTAAAGTATTAATAAAAGAACAAGACTTTTTTGATTTAACTTGGGCCTATGCTGTAAAGTGCAAGCAAGACAATATAGTTCATGCAGAAATTTTTTTTGACCCTCAAGCTCATATAGATAGAGGAATTAATTTTGATATTATAATAAATGGAATTTATAAAGCTTTACAAAAAGCTGAAAGAGAGTTTGGGTTAAGTTTTAAAATTATAATGTGTTTTCTGAGGCACTTAGATGAAGAATCTGGTTTTAAAATTTTAGATCAAGCCATTGCACATAAAGAGAAAATTTTTGGAGTTGGGTTAGACTCTTCTGAAATAGATAACCCTCCTAGTAAATTTGAAAAATTATTTAAAAAAGCTTCAGAAAATAACTTTATAACTGTTGCTCATGCTGGTGAGGAAGGGCCACCTGAGTATATATGGGAAGCTTTAACGCTTCTTAATGTAAAAAGAATTGACCATGGGGTTCAATGCACCAAAGATGAAAATTTAGTTGAAGAGTTATCGAGAAGGCAAATTCCTTTAACGGTTTGTCCTCTTTCAAATGTAAAGTTAAAAGTTTTTAAAACTTTAGAAGAACATAATTTAAAGAAAATGTTAAATAAAAATTTAATGGTAATGATAAATTCAGATGATCCAGCTTATTTTGGGGGTTATTTAAATCAAAATTTAATTGAGATTCAGAAAGCTTTATGTCTTTCAAAAAGTGAAATAAAAACACTAATTATTAATTCATTTAAATCTTCTTTTTTAAGTAATGAACAAAAGAAAGAATGGATTAATAAAATTATGGTACAGTGTGAATAAAAAAAAACAATTAGGAAAAATGTGAAAAAACTTTTAGGGATCTTGGATCTAGGTCTGTTTAACTTTCATTTGTGGTGAGTTTGCTTACTGAATAACAATTCGTAAGGGGCGTTCTGTTGCCAGGTGCCCCAAACCCCGTTTACTTAATTAACAAAGTTAATTAAGCAGCAAGAGCAAATTTATCATTTGCAATTATAATTTAGCCCGATACGACGGAACAATCCCGTACGAAAGAATAGCCTTTAGACACTAGTCGATTCTAATTCACCCCCATAAGTTGTAAATGGTGGAGGTGGTGGGTACTGCCCCCACGTCCTCAATGTTTATTACGAAATTCGTTTATCGTCATAGTTGGAAAACCAACATTTATAATATAAAACTTTATTTGAGAGATTCAATTTTTATTTTAAATGGCATTAACAAATCAACAAAAACAAGAAATTGTTGAGCAACAGGCTCAAAAAAACTCTACCAAGAGGGTTACATCACCCGAGTTAGAGAAAATATTGTATGAAGCCTTTACAGTCTTAGACCATGGTTTTGTTAGGGTAGTCGATTATATGGGCGATGATAGTTCTATAGTTCAATCTGCTCGAGTTTCTTATGGAAAAGGAACAAAAAAAGTTTCCACAGATGAGGGTCTTATAAAATATCTAATGAGACATTGGCACTCAACTCCTTTTGAAATGTGTGAAATAAAATATCACGTGAAGCTCCCAATCTTTATAGCTAGGCAATGGATAAGACATCGAACAGCAAATGTTAATGAATACTCAGCTAGATATTCAATTTTAGATAAAGAATTTTATATTCCAAACAAAGAGCAACTTTCAGCGCAGTCAACAATTAATAGACAGGGAAGAGGGGATTTAATTACGGGAGACCAAGCAGACGAAGTTCTTAAAATTTTAAAAGATGATGCAATAAGAACTTATGGCAATTATGAAAAGATGCTAAATGAAAGATTTGATGGAACTATTATCGACCAAAAAAAATCTGGCTTAGCTAGAGAACTTGCAAGAATGAATTTAACTTTAAACTCATACACCCAGTGGTATTGGAAGACAGATCTTTTAAATTTATTAAATTTTTTATTTTTAAGAGCAGATAGCCATGCACAATATGAAATTAGAGTTTATGCTGAAGCGATGTTAGATATTGTTAAAAAATGGGTACCAATTACTCATGCAGCTTTCTTAGATTATAGAGTTGGTGCAATTAATATTTCAGCAAAAGGAAAATTAGTAGTTCAAAAAATGATTAGAGGTGATAAATTTGATCTAGAAAGTTCTGGACTATCAAAAAGAGAGTGGAATGAACTTATGGTTTCTTTGGAATTAAATAAGAATATAGTTTCTTAAACGAGCATGAAAAATAAAAAACAATATATTCAAAAAAAACAATCTATAGTTGGGCTGCAAATTAAACCACAATTTCCTCAAAAACCTAATATTATTATTAATAATAATTTTAAAAATAGTATAAAATAATTATCTAAGAACTTAATAAAAAAAATTACGCAACTATAGAAGTTTTAATTTTTTTTGCTATTTCTATGAATATTTTTGAAATTTTATGATTGGGATCTTTTGCTACTAGAGGTTTCCCAGTATCTGCGGCTTCTCTTAAATCAATATCAATAGGTATTTTTCCAAGAAACTCTTTTTTATATTCATTCGCAAGCTTTTCTACTCCACCCTCACCAAAAATATTATAATTTTTACCGTCATCAGCTTCAAAGAAGCTCATATTGTCTACAAGACCTAGAATAGGGACTTTTAATTTGTCAAACATTCTTATACCTCTTCTAACATCTGACAATGCTATTTCTTGCGGCGTTGAGACAATTATAATACCGTCAACTTTTATTTCTTGGGCAAATGTTAATTGAGTGTCACCTGTTCCAGGTGGCATATCAACTATTATAAAATCTAAATCTTTCCACAACACTTTTTGTGTGAAGGTTTTAATAGCACTAGTAACCATCGGTCCCCTCCAAATCATTGGCGTTTCTTCATCTACTAGGAAACCTATCGACATACACTGAACTCCATATCGATCCACAGGAACCATACTTTTTCCATCTTCGCTTTTTGGTTTTTCATTTATTCCCATCATTTTAGGTAAAGATGGTCCATATATATCAGCATCGAGAATTCCAACTTTTGATCCAGTGGATTTTAAGGCAAAAGATAAATTCGTAGCAAAAGTAGATTTTCCAACTCCGCCTTTAGCACTTGATATAGCGATAGTATATTTGGTTCCATTTATGGGGTTTTTGGTGAAAACCCTTGGTGCTGTACTAGCTTTGAAAGTATCACTTAAACCGACGGTCTTTTTGTCCATAACTGTTATCTTACCTTGTTTTTGTATTCAAAATCACTATATAAAGTGTCATGGCTAATGGTAATGATTTCAAAGGTGGAAGTCCATGGGGGTCCAACCCAGGTGGCAAAGGTAATGGAGGAGGTCAAAGACCACCAAACATTGACGAAGTAGTAGAAAAAATCCAAAAATTAATTAACAAATTTTTACCTGGAGGAAAGTCATCCGGTGGTAAACCTATTATTTTTGGACTTGTTTTACTAGTTGTTATTTGGGCTTTTAGCGGTTTATACAGAGTGTTACCTGATGAGCAAGGAGTAGTTCTTAGGTTTGGAAAATTTGTATCTACAACGCAACCTGGTTTAAATTATCATATACCCTATCCAATCGAAACTGTTCTTACACCGAAGGTTACTAAAGTTAATAGGCTTGATATTGGTTTCAGATCAGCAAGTGACTCTGGAAGAACATCGGGCATCGGTGACGTGCCAGAAGAAAGCCTAATGCTAACAGGAGATGAAAATATTGCTAATATTGATTTTTCCGTTTTTTGGGTAATCAAAGATGCTGGTAAGTTTTTATTTGAAATTCAAAGTCCTGTTGAAACAGTTAAAGCAGCAGCAGAAACTGCTATGAGAGAAGTTATTGCAAAGAGCAGACTTCAATCAATCTTAACTGAAGGAAGATCCAGCATTGAAATAGAGACACAAGAAATTATTCAAAGTATTCTAGATGAATATGAATCAGGTATTCAAGTTACACAAGTTCAAACTCAAAAAGCTGATCCACCGGATCAAGTTATTGATGCGTTCCGAGACGTTCAAGCAGCCAGAGCAGATATGGAAAGATCAAAAAATGAAGCAGAAGGTTATGCTAACGATGTAATACCAAGAGCTAGAGGAGATGCAGCAAAAATTTTACAAGAAGCAGAAGCCTATAAGCAGCAAGTAGTTGCTGCAGCCGAAGGTGAAGCAAGCAGATTTCTTGCTATATATAATGAGTATGTGAAAGCTAAAAAAGTTACTCAAGAAAGAATGTATCTTGAAACTATGGAAAAAGTTTTAGCTGATATTAATAAAGTAATTATAGATAAAAAAGCTGGAGGCGTAGTTCCATACCTTCCTTTGCCAGAATTATCCAAGAAAGCGACTAATTAATTATGAAATTAAATAAATTTTTACTTCCAATTATATTTGGTATCGCATTTTTAATTTTTTTATCACTTTTTGTAGTTAAAGAAACTAACCAAGCAATAGTATTACAGTTTGGTGATCCTAAAAAAGTAATAATTGAACCTGGTCTACAAGTAAAGATTCCTTTTATTCAAAACGTAGTCTTTTTAGATCGTAGGATTTTAAATTTAGACGCGCCTCCAATTGAAGTTATTGCATCTGATCAAAAAAGATTAATTGTTGATGCTTACGCAAGATTTAAAATTGTAGATCCATTAAAATTTTATATTTCAGTAGGAGATGAAAGAGTAGTTAGATCAAGACTTTCTACAATTATAAATTCAAGAATAAGAAGCGTTCTAGGTACACAAAGTTTAGCTACCTTATTATCTGAAGATAGAACTAAACAAATGGCAGTTATTCAAAGAGGAGTTAATGCTGAGGCGCAAAGTTTTGGTGTTGCTATAATTGATGTTAGAATCAAAAGAGCAGATTTGCCTCAAGCAAACAGTGAAGCGATATACAAAAGAATGCAAACTGAAAGACAAAGAGAAGCAAAAGAATTTAGAGCCAAAGGTGCGGAGATGGCGGTTACAATCACATCTACAGCAGACAAGGAAGTTACAGTTCTTTTAGCAAATGCAAAAAAAGAATCTGAAATTATGAAAGGTGAAGGAGACGGACAAAGAAATAAAATATTTGCAGATGCATTTGGAAAAGACCCAACATTTTTTAGTTTTTATAGAGCTATGCAAGCTTACGAAACAGCATTAATAGGTGGGGAAACTTCTTTAATTCTTTCTCCAGATAGCGATTTCTTTAAATATTTTGGCACATCAGGACTGACTAACAATTAATAAAAAGATTCATGAAAGAGCTCATCATAGCTATAGGCCTTTTGTTATTTATTGAAGGTACTTTGTATGCTTTATTTCCATCAAAAATGAAAAATATGCTAAAAATAATTGAAAAATTACCAGTTAATGAACTAAGAGTAAGTGGATTGTTATTTGCTTTAATCGGGTTTTTTATTGTCTTTTTTTATCAAAAAAACTAAAAATAAAAATGTATAAAAAATTTTTTAAATTCAGCCTAATTCTTATAATATTAATTTTTCCAAATTCTTTAGCACAAAGTAATTCTATTCCAGGTTCTTTTGCTGATCTAGCGGAAAAACTTATGCCATCGGTTGTGAATATTTCGACTACACAAACAATTAAAACTTCGGGAAATCAATTTCCTTTCCAATTTCCTCCAGGATCGCCTTTAGAGGATATGTTTAAAGAATTTAATAAACCTACAGAAAGAAAAGCTACCGCACTTGGCTCTGGTTTTATTATAGATAAAAAGGGGTTAGTAGTTACAAACAATCATGTTATTCAAGGAGCTGAAGATATTTTTGTAAGTGTAAATGGTTCTAAAGAATACAAAGCTAAGTTAGTAGGTGCAGACCCATACATGGATTTAGCTGTTCTCCAAATAGAATCAAAGGATACTTTTAAACCAGTTAGTTTTGGAAATTCAGATAATGCGCGAGTAGGAGATTGGGTAATTGCTATAGGTAATCCCTTTGGATTCGGGGGGACAGTTACTTCGGGAATAATTTCATCACGAAACAGAGATATAGGTTTAACTAGATACGATGATTTCATTCAGACAGATGCTTCAATTAACCAAGGAAATTCTGGAGGACCACTTTTTGATTTAGACGGCAAAGTAATAGGAATTAATACAGCGATTATTGCCCCAGGTTCATCAGGTTCAATAGGAATTGGTTTTGCAATTCCTGCTAATCCAGCATCAAAAGTTATCGATCAACTTATTAAGTTTGGAGAAACTAAAAGGGGTTGGTTGGGTGTGAGGATCCAAGAGGTTACAAAAGAAATTGCAGAAGTAGAAAAATTAGAAAAAGCAGAAGGAGCTCTAGTAGCTAGCGTTTCTGAAAATAGCCCAGCTGGTAAAGCTGGAATAAAAGCTGGAGATATTATTTTAGAATTTGATGGAAAAAAAGTTGACACCATGAGAACACTACCGAAGTTAGTAGCAGAAACAGAAGTCGGAAAAAAAGTCTCTCTTAAAATTTGGAGAAATCAAAAGTTAATTTCTAAAAAAGTTTTATTAGGAAGATTAGAATCTTCTAACGCATTTAAAGCAGAAAACAAAAGTGAACCAGATACAAATAAATTTGTAAAAATTGAAGATTTAAAAATTTCAATTAGAGATTTAAATGACAAGGATATTTCTGAACGTGAATTACCAAAAAATACAACGGGAGTAGTTATCACAGAAATAAACGAAGGAAGCCCCTTAATGTTAGTTCAAACAAATGATATTATTGTTGAATTGCAAAAGAAAAAAGTAATTAACTCAAACCAATTTTCTAAACTACTTAAAGAAACTGTTAGAAAAAATGAAAAAACTTTGTATTTAGCGATTTATAATTCGAGCAATCAACGATCTTATTTAACTGTAAAATTAAAATAAACTTCTACATTTAGAGCTTCAAATGGAGCAAAAAAAAATAATTCTACTTGCTGGCCCAACGGCTTCAGGAAAGTCTAACTTAGCAGTTAAACTAGCTAATAGTTTAAATGGAGAAATTATAAATGCCGACAGTATGCAAATTTATAAAGAAATTTCTATCTTAACTTCAAAACCTAATATTGAAGATATGAAAAACATCAAGCATCACTTATATGGATTTAATTCAGTCAAAAAAAAATTTTCATCTGGTTTGTGGTTACAAATGGCAATTCAAAAAATTGAAACACTGTGGACTTTAGGAAAAACACCAATTCTGACAGGTGGAACCGGCCTTTATTTTAAAGCACTTACAGAGGGTTTAGTTAAAATTCCAGAAATTCCAGACAATTTTAGAAGCGAAATTAGAACATTACATCAAGAAGTTGGTCAAACTAACTTTTTTAAACTATTAATTAAATTAGATCCTCTAGCAAAAAACTTTGTTTTACCTTCAGATGTTCAAAGATCTATACGTGTATATGAAGTAAAAAAGTTTACAAATAAATCTTTATTTGAATTAATTAAAAAAACAAAATCACATTACAATCAAAGTCTTTTTAAAAAAATATTTATGGACACTCCGAAAGAACTACTTCATGAAAATATAGAAAAAAGAGTAGAAAAAATGTTTAATGATGGCGCCTGTCAAGAAGTTGAGAATTTTCTTAAAATGAAGGTTTATAGAGAGTTATCCTCAAATAAAATAATTGGAATAAGAGAAATCAGAGATTATTTAAGAGGTAAAGCTTCTTTAGTTGCAACAAAAGAATTGATTGTCCAAAAAACTAGACAATACGCTAAAAGACAATTTACTTGGGCCAGAGGTCACATGAAATCATGGGATATGATTTATTCTTTAAATAGCAATGATTTATATAAAAAAGCTATCAATAAAATATCCTAAAACTTGACCATTATCTAAACTCAGTTAGATTAGTTATATGTCAAAATTAGAGTTAATGACTGGGGCGGAAATGGTCTTTAAAGTTCTGGAAGACCAAGGAGTAAAACATATTTTTGGATACCCAGGAGGTGCAGTTTTACCAATTTATGATGAGCTAAAAAATCACAAAAGTATAAAACATATTTTAGTTCGTCACGAACAAGGAGCAGGCCACGCGGCAGAAGGATATGCAAGATCTTCAGGAAAACCTGGTGTGCTACTTGTTACTTCAGGACCAGGAGCAACCAATGCTGTTACTGCTTTGACAGACGCGTATATGGATTCTATTCCTTTAGTTTGTATTACAGGACAAGTGCCGACCCATCTAATTGGTACAGATGCTTTCCAAGAATGTGATACAACTGGAATAACAAGACCATGCACCAAACACAATTGGTTAGTTAAAGATATAAAAAATTTGTCAACTATTTTGCATCAAGCATTTATAGTTGCAACAACGGGTAGACCTGGCCCAGTTTTAGTGGATATACCAAAAGATATTCAGTTCAAAAAAGGAAAATATACAAAACCCAAACAATTAGAAAAAAAAAAGAAAAAAACAAATGTTAATTTTAATGGAAACGACGATGATATAGATCAGGTTATTAAGCTTATTATAAAATCTTCCAAACCTATTCTATATACTGGAGGAGGAGTAATTAACTCTGGACCAAAAGCTACAGAGTTACTAAGGGAATTAGTTTCGTTAACAAAATTTCCAATAACATCCACTCTTCAAGGGCTAGGAGCTTACCCAGGAAACGATCAACAATTTTTAGGAATGTTAGGAATGCATGGTACCTACGAAGCTAATAATGCAATGCATGATTGCGACCTAATGATAAATATTGGTGCACGCTTTGATGATAGGATCACAGGAAAACTTGATGAATTTTCACCAAAATCAAAAAAAATACATATTGATATCGATCCATCATCAATAAACAAAAATGTAAAGGTAGACCTAGCATTAGTTGGAGACGTCAAGATTGTTTTAGAAAAAATAATTCTAGCAATTAAGAAAAAAGATAAAAATTTTTCTAATTCTAATAAACAAAATATTGCTGCTTGGTGGAAGCAAATTGAAAATTGGAGAAAGAAAAAATCTTTAAGTTTTAAAAATAGTAAAGATGTAATTAAACCACAATTTGCTGTTCAAAGACTTTACGAATTAACAAAAGCTCAAGATACATTTATAACTACTGAGGTAGGTCAACATCAAATGTGGGCAGCTCAGCATTATAAATTTGACAAACCCAATAGATGGATGACTTCTGGAGGCCTTGGAACAATGGGCTTTGGATTGCCAGCTGCTATTGGTGTTCAGGTAGCACATCCAGATAAATTAGTTATAGATATAGCTGGTGAAGCTTCAGTTTTGATGACAATGCAAGAAATGTCCACAGCAGTACAGTATAATTTGCCAATAAAAATATTTATTCTTAATAATCAATACATGGGAATGGTTAGACAGTGGCAAGAGCTATTACATGAAAAAAATTATTCAGAAAGTTATACAGAAGCGCTCCCAGATTTTGTAAAACTGGCAGAAGCTTATGGTTGCATTGGTATTAGAGCAAACAAACCAGATGAACTAGATGAAAAAATTGCATATATGCTTTCAGTTAAAAAACCAGTTATTTTTGATTGTGTTGTAGACAAAATGGAGAACTGCTACCCAATGATACCTTCAGGTAAAGCACATAATGAAATGTTACTAGGCGAGCAAGATAAAGAGAAAAAAATATCTAATGAAGGCAAGGTATTGGTTTAATTATGATTAAATCAGCCTATAGCTTTTCAACTAAAAAAGAAAAAATTGAAAAACATATAATTGTTGTTTGGGTTGACAACGAATCAGGCGTTCTAGCTCGTGTAGTAGGTTTATTTTCTGGCAGAGGATATAATATAGATTCTCTTACTGTGGCTGAAGTAGATAAAAAAAAAAATATGTCGCGTATAACAATCGCAACTTCTGGCACAACTCAAGTTTTGCAGCAAATAAAATTACAACTAGGGAAACTTATCCCCGTCCATAAAGTAGCTGACTTTCCAATGAATCAAAAAACACTTTTACGAGAAATGGCGTTATTAAAGGTAGTTTCTTCAAAAGGGAAGCTAGAAAAAGCTAAAAAATTGTGTAAAAAATATAAATATATAATTATAGATAAAACAGAAAAATCTATTGTGTTTGAGGTTTCTGCTTTTAAGAAAGAAATTGATGAACTTGCAAAAAAACTACAACCCCTAGGTTTAGTTAGTGCATCCAGAACAGGAGTGGTAGCAATGACTAAAGGACCTGAAGTTTACAAACAATAAAGGATAACTTATGAAAATGTTTTATGAAAAAGATACAGACGTAAATTTGATTAAGGAAAAAAAGGTTGCTATTTTTGGTTACGGTAGTCAGGGACATGCCCATGCTCTTAATTTAAAAGATAGTGGCGTTAAAGAAGTAGTAGTGGCACTGAGAGACGGCTCGTTAAGTAAAGCTAAAGCTGAGTCCAAAGGATTAAAAGTTATGAATTTGTCTGATGCTGCAGAATGGGCAGACGTAGTTATGATTTTAACACCAGATGAGTTACAAGCAACAATATACAAAAATCATATTGAACAAAGAGTGAAAGAAGGTACGAGTGTAGCTTTTGCACATGGCTTAAATATTCATTACGATCTAATTAATGCTAGGAAAGATCTAGATGTATTTATGGTTGCGCCAAAAGGGCCAGGACATCTAGTTAGAAGTGAATATGAAAAAGGTGGAGGAGTTCCATGTTTGTTTGCAGTTCATCAAAATGGATCTGGTAAAGCAAGAGACCTTGCTATGTCTTATGCTTCTGCAGTCGGAGGAGGAAGATCAGGAATTATAGAAACAACTTTTAAAGATGAGGTAGAAACAGATTTATTTGGAGAACAAACAGTTTTATGTGGAGGATTAGTCGAACTAATTAAAAATGGATATGAAACTTTAGTTGAAGGAGGTTATGAACCAGAAATGGCTTACTTCGAAACAGTTCACGAAGTAAAACTAATAGTTGATTTAATTTACGAAGGAGGAATCGCAAATATGAATTACTCCATTTCAAATACCGCAGAGTACGGCGAATATGTTTCTGGACCAAGAATTATTAAAAAGGAAGAAACAAAGAAAAGAATGAAAGAAGTATTAACAGATATTCAATCTGGAAAATTTACTAAAGAATGGATGAAAGAGTGTAAAAACGGTCAAAAAACTTTTTTAAAGACGAGAAAAGATTTAGCCGATCATTCTATTGAAAAGGTAGGAGCTGAACTTAGAGCCATGATGCCTTGGATTGGCAAAAATAAGTTAGTCGATAAAGACAAAAATTAGCAAAATTAGTTAGTTTTTGTTTAAGAAATAAAATTAAACCCAGTTTAGGGTTTAAGATAACTAAATATTTTGCACATAGCGCTCTTTGGTTGTATCATAATATTGGTAAAAAAATTACTAACAAGCCTAAGGTTGGTCACAAGGAATAATGTCCGAAGATAAAAATAGAGTTTATATATTTGACACAACGATGCGAGATGGTGAGCAATCACCTGGAGCATCCATGAGTTTGGAAGAGAAACTTAATATAGCTTATTTGTTTGATCAAATTGGAATTGATATTATTGAAGCTGGTTTTCCTGCTGCGTCCAAGGGTGATTTTGAAGCTGTAAAGGAAGTAAGTAAAGTTTTAAAAACATCGATACCATGTGGTTTATCTAGACACACTAAAAGAGATATTGACGCTTGCAACGAATCATTAAAATCTGCTGAGAGATTCAGAATTCATACATTTATTTCAACTAGCCCTTTGCACATGAAACATAAATTAAATAAAAATCCAGAGGAAGTTTTGGATGCTATTAAAGAGCATGTAACTTATGCAAGAAAATTTACTGATGATGTTGAATGGTCATGCGAAGATGGAACCAGAACTGATATTGATTTTATGTGTAAAACAATTGAATTAGCAATAAAATGTGGTGCAAAAACTATAAATATTCCAGATACAGTTGGGTATTCAGTGCCTTCTGAATTTACAAAAATTATTCAACACCTACAAAATAAAATTCCAAATATTGATAAAGCAATATTGTCAACCCATTGTCATAATGATTTAGGTCTTGCTGTAGCAAACTCGTTAGCAGGTGTAACAGCGGGGGCAAGACAAGTTGAGTGCACAATAAATGGCATAGGTGAAAGAGCGGGGAATGCAGCTCTTGAAGAAATAGTAATGGCAATGAAAACTAGAAATGATTTAATGCCATTTCATACAAATATAAATACAAAATTACTTAACAAAGCATCAAAACTTGTATCAAGCGCAACATATCCTGTTCAATTTAATAAGGCTATAGTAGGCAAAAACGCTTTTGCGCATGAAGCAGGTATCCATCAAGATGGAATGCTAAAAAATAGAAACACATATGAAATTATGACACCTGAAAGTGTTGGAGTAAAACAAAGCTCATTAGTTATGGGAAAGCATTCTGGTAGACATGCTTTTAAAGAAAAACTAAACGATCTTGGGTATACTGGAATTACTGATGATGTAATTCAAACTGCGTTTGGAAAATTTAAAATTTTAGCTGATAAAAAGAAACATGTTTATGATGATGACATTGCTTCACTAGTAGATGATAGTTTAATTAAGGAAGATAACGTTATAAATTTAAAGTCTCTAAAAGTATTTGCTGGTACTGGTGAGCCTCAAAAAGCAGATATGACACTTGAGGTTTATGGGGAAATAAAAAAAGCAACAGAAACAGGAGATGGGCCAGTAGATGCTATTTTTAAATGCATAAAAAAATTATATCCCCATGAAGTAAAGCTACAATTATACCAAGTTCACGCCGTAACAGAAGGAACAGATGCTCAGGCTACTGTTAGTGTAAGAATTGAAGAAAAAGGGAAAACAACAGTAGGACAGGCAGCCGACACAGATACTTTGGTCGCTTCTGCAAACGCTTATTTAAATGCATTAAATAAGATGATAATTAAGAGAAACAAAACAGCTCCTGAGGATTATGAGCAAAAAAAAATGAAAGGGATATAAATGTTTGATATTTTTAAGAAACTGGGTCAATTTTGGTCAACTGATATGGCTATAGATTTAGGAACAGCTAACACTTTAGTTTTTGTAAAAGGAGAAGGAATAGTTCTTAACGAACCTTCGGTTGTTGCAATCATTGAAGAAAAAGGCAGAAAATCAGTTTTAGCAGTAGGGGACGAGGCTAAAACAATGTTAGGAAGAACTCCAGGAAATATAACAGCCGTAAGACCACTAAGAGATGGTGTTATTGCAGATTTTGTAGTTACAGAAGAAATGATAAAACATTTTATAAAAAAAGTTCATAAAAATAAATCTTTTGCTAATCCTAATATTCTTATCTGTGTACCTACTGGCTCAACACCTGTAGAACGTAAAGCAATTCAAGATTCAGCTTTAGCTGCTGGAGCAAGAAAAGTTAAGCTGATTGAAGAACCCATCGCAGCAGCGATAGGTGCTGGTTTGCCGATTTCTGAAGCCACAGGATCAATGGTTGTCGATATTGGTGGTGGAACAACTGAAATAGCAATTTTATCATTAGGTGGAGTAGTATACGCACACTCACTTAGAATAGCTGGAGACGCTATGGATTCCGCAATAATTGCCTATATGAAAAAACAGTTTAATTTATTAATTGGAGAAGCTAGCGCAGAAAAAATAAAAAAAGAAATAGGAACAGCTATTCCAACGAGTGGTAATACTTACTTGATGAAAGGAAGAGATATAAGATCAGGAACCCCGAAAGAAATTACCTTAAAAGAAGAAGATACTTCCGAGGCATTAAAACCAATATTAGCTCAAATTTTAGCCGGAATAAAAGAAGCTCTAGAAAGCACTCCCCCAGAATTGTCAGCAGATTTGGTTGATATGGGGTTAGTTTTAACAGGTGGTGGGGCGTTACTTAAAAACTTAGATAAAATGATTACAAAAGAAACGGGATTACCAGTGCAAATCGCAGAAGACCCTCTATCATGCGTAGCAATTGGTACGGGTAAAGCGCTGGATCAAGAAGAAACATTTTCTAACATGTTGGTGAACTAGAATTCATAAAAATAAATTATGGATACTAGTCGCGGTGATGTAGGGATTGCAATTCGTTCAGCCTTTTTAGGAAAAGGATCAAAACAAAAGTTCTCTTTAATCGTTTTAATAATTTTTTCAATCGTTCTTATTTTTGCTGAAAGGATAGAAACAAAACCTCTTAATTATATTAGGGGATTTCTTAAAGATACAATTTACAGAGGTTCTTTATTTGTCTCACTTCCAACTCAAAGTTTTAATAGTATTTTTCACACTACAAGAAATCACTTAAATCTTTATACAAATTATGAAAATTTAATAGTAGAAAATAATAAATTAAAAAATAGCATTTCTAAACAAGATTTTTTAGAAATGGAAAATACTCAATTAAGAAAATTGATTGAAGAGCAAATATCTTCAAGCGCAAATCTAGTTAGCGCAAGAGTTTTGATGGATCAAAAAAGTCCATACTTAAATTCTTTTATAATAAACGCTGGTGCAAACAAAGGTATCAAGAATGGGATGGCGGCACTAGATGGAGAAAATTTTATTGGAAGAATAGTAGATGTAAGTTTTTTTTCATCTAGAGTTTTACTAGTTTCAGATTTAAATAGCAGGATTCCTGCAATAACAGAACCTTCAGGTTTTCATGCCATAATTAATGGGCACGGAATAAATAATCCAACATTAGAATATTTACCCATAAACCATAATGTTAAAGATGGTGATAAGATTTATACATCTGGAAAAGAAGGAATTTTCGCTCCTGGAATTCCAATTGGAGAAGTTAAAATAGAAAATAATATTATCAACGTCTTGTTATTTTCAGATTTAAGTCAAGTCACTTTTGCAAATGTTAAATTAGGAGATAAAAAAAATTATAAATAAAATTTATGGCTATTAATTTCAACAGAAGCAAAACTAAGATTTTTGAACTTTTACCTCTTTTTTTACTTTTTTACATTTCTTTAAATGGTAGTTCCGTGTTTAATTTGGTACTTTTTTCAATTAATATTCAATATATCATAATCTATTACTGGGTTTTAAAAGAACCAGAATACATGGGTTATGGCTTCATATTTTTGGCAGGAGTAATTACTGATATAGTGTTAGGGCTTCCTATAGGTGTTACTGCATTGTCTTTATTAGTAGTGGCAGGATTTGCTTCTTACACAAGAGTTGTAACTGTAAGAGTAACTGTGGTGAGTAACTGGATAAGTTTTGTTCCGGCTCTAATTGCGGCAAATATTTTTTATTATACTTCATTACATTTTTCTGAGTTTTCTATTAATTATCTTTATTTATTTAGGGATTCTTTTTTTACATTTTTATTTTATCCTGTATTTTGGTTACTTTTTACATTAATCCTAAAATTAGCAAAAATATAAACTATGCTTGGCTCACCTCAGACATTTCAAAATAAAGCAACATTAATTAGCAGACGAATGTTTATTCTGTCATCGTTAAAAATAATCGTATTTGTAAGTATTGTTAGTAGATTATTTTATTTACAAATTTCTGAAAATATAAAATACAAGTCGTTGTCAGACAAAAACCGGTTAAGAGAATGGAAATTAACCCCACAAAGAGGAATAATAGAAGATTTCTACGGAAAAAAAATAGCAAAAAATTATCAAGTTTTTCAACTTCATATGACGCCAGAGGATGTTCCAAATATAGAAGAACTATTCTTCAAATTAACAAAAATAATTGATTTCAGTGAAAGAAAAAGAAAAAAACTAATCAGAAAGTTAAAAAAGCGTAAACCCTGGGAAACAATTATTATATCTGACAATTTATCTTGGGAAGAATTTTCAAGATTAAATCTTTTTTTACACGAAATACAAGGAATAAAACCCGTTGTTTCTTTAGCGAGAAAGTATTTAAACAATGGATCATCTTCGCACATCATAGGTTATGTTTCAGAAACAAGCGTTAAAGATTTGCAAAACAATGAACTTTTAAGAAAAATTAAAACTCCAGGATTAAAAACAGGAAAAACTGGTTTAGAAAAGTTTTTAAATAACAAAGTAATAGGACGACCAGGCATTCAAAGATTTGAGGTCAATGCTTTTGGCAAACGCATTAAAGAACTAAAATTAATTCAAGGAACTCCAGGCCAAAATTTTAGAACTACTTTAGATCAGGAAGTCCAGGAAACTGCCCATAGTGCTTTAAAAGATAAAAGTGGTTCTGTTTGTGTTATGGATGTATATACGGGAGATATAGTCTCTTTAGTATCAAGTCCAACATACGATGCAAATAAATTTGTACATGGAATAAGCCAAAAAGATTGGGATTTATTACTTAATAATGATAAAAAACCATTAATTAACAAACCCATGGCCGGACTGTATCCACCAGGGTCTACAATCAAACCAATTGTTGCGCTTTCAGCTTTAGAAAACGATGTGATAAGTACAAAACACATGGTCGAATGCAAAGGAAGCATATCAATGTATGGACAAACTTATCATTGCTGGAAGGAAAAAGGTCATGGATTTATGAATATGAGAAGTGCAATAAAACAGTCCTGTGATGTTTATTTTTATGAAATTTCAAGAAGGTTAGGAATAGACAGATTATCAATTACTGCAAAACAATTTGGTTTAGGAAAAAAATCTTTGGGATCTTTTGATGAAGAACAAGCAGGAACTGTTCCAAATACCAAGTGGAAATTAAAACATATTGGTAAAGGTTGGGTTTTGGGTGAAACTTTAATAAGTGGAATTGGCCAAGGGTATTTTCAATCTACTCCATTACAATTATGCTTAATGATGGCGCAGCTAGCTAACGGTGGCTATGAAATTACACCCAGAATAATTGATGATAAAAATAAGATACAACCAGTCATCGATGCGTGGTATGAGGAGTTAAATTATCAGAATGATGATTTTAATTTATACAATTCGGGTTTAAAAAAATTATATAGAAACCCAGAAAATATAAAATTTATACATGATGCTTTATATGGAGCTACTAATGAGCCTATGGGAACTTCTTATAGATCACGATTAACAAAACCAGAATATATTTATGCAGGTAAGACTGGAACGTCTCAAATAAGAACAATTAGTAAAGAACAACGAGAATTAAAATTAAAAAATAAAGATTTACCATACGAGCAAAGAGATCATGCGCTTTTTATTGGCTTTGCTCCATACAAAAATCCGAGGTACGCAATTAGCGTTATAATAGAACATGGTGGAGCTGGAAGCTCAGGAGCGGCACCAATTGCTAAAACAGTTTTAAAAAAAGTTTTAGATAGACACGAAATTAGAAAGAAATATATACCAAATTTTTTTCAAGAAATTTAATAAATGATTACATCCAACTTTAGTAAAAATAACTTATCATTAAAAGAAATATTATTTAGTTTAGATTATTTTCTCATTTTATTAGTTTTATTTCTTGGAATTATAAGTATTTTTGCAATGTACTCTACAGAGCAAGGTAAATTTGGTTATTATACACAAAGCCATTTATATAGATTTTTTGTTTTTTTTACATTATTTATAATAATTTCTTTTATAAGAATAAAAATTTTATTTAGATCTGCTTATTTTTTTTATTTTTTAGTATTAGCCTTGTTATTAGCTGTAGATTTTTTTGGTATTACTGCCTCAGGTTCAAAACGTTGGATTAATTTATTTTTTATTAATCTGCAACCTTCTGAATTAATGAAAATTGCAATAATTATATTTTTAGCAAGATATTACTATAAAATTCCTTCAGACAATGTCACAAATATTAAATATATTGTCACCCCAATTTTTGCTCTTGTCGTCCCCGTTGTATTAGTTGCTTCACAACCAGACCTTGGTACTGCTTTGTTAATTTTGATTAGTGGCTTAATTGTTATTTGGTTGACAGGTTTTAGAATGAAATATTTTTTATATTCTTTTTCTGCTTGTATCCTTTCGCTTCCAGTTGGGATATCATTTTTAAAACCATACCAAAAGTTAAGAATTTTAACTTTTTTAAATCCAGAGAGAGATCCATTGGGCGCCGGCTATCAAATAATTCAATCAAAAATTGCTTTAGGTTCAGGAGGAATTTTTGGAAAAGGGTATCTACAAGGTAGTCAAAGTTATTTGGATTACCTACCTGAAAAACATACTGATTTTATATTCACCTTATTCTCTGAAGAATTTGGTTTTATTGGATCGCTTGGTCTGTTGCTTATATATATATTAATTATATACAGAATTACTAAAATCGGAAGTTATGCAAAAAATAACTTTGCTAAATTATATTGTTTTGGTTTTGCTACCGCATTTTTTGTTTATGTTGTGGTAAATATGTTGATGGTTCTTGGGTTACTACCAATAGTGGGGGCACCACTACCAATCATGTCTTATGGAGGCTCGTCTATGCTTGCGACGATGCTTGGGCTTGGTATTGTTATGAGTTGTAAAGTTTACCAAAACCAAAATGAAGTGAATTAGAGAGAGTAGTACAACAAACTTTCACACAACTCAAGATTGAATTTTTTAATAAAAATATTTACTTTTCATTGTTAAAAATAGGTTTTTTATGCTTAAATTAAGAAATGTTTAAAAACTTTACAACGTCTGAAAATAAATCTTTAAACCATAATGGTAGATCTCATATTTCGGAAACTATGCAGTTGGAAGGTGACCTAAGATCTTCAGGTTCATTAGACGTTTCAGGTTTAGTTAATGGAAGTTTATTTGTTTCAGATATGGTTATAAAAGAATCTGGATCAGTAAGAGGTTCTATAGAAGCTATAACAATAGAAATTAACGGACATGTTGAAGGGAAAATTACTGCAGATATTATAGTGATTGGAAGAAGTGCAGTAATTAAAGGTGACATTTTATTTAAAAATACATTAAAGACAGAAGAAGGTGCTGATATCGATGGCTACATAAAACGGTACAGCAAAGGTAAATCAAACACAGACGAAGATATTGCTATCGAGTCAATAGTTGAAAGAGAAGACCAACCAAAACCAAGAATAATTCATGCAGTGCACCACAAAGAAGCTGTATAGTTTGTCATCTAACAATTAAATCTTAAATAAAATATAATACAAGACACTATGAGTGGAGATATCCAAATAAAATCTTCTGTCGGAGTTGTGGGAGCTGGTATACAAGGTATTTGTATAGCGCTTAATCTTACTAAAAAAGGTTTTAAAGTAACTCTTATAGATCGGGAAAATCCAGGAAGCCAGTCCGCTTCATATGGGAATGCAGGTCATTTTTCTCCCTATGCATCAGTTCCAATTAATAGACCAGACATATTAGCTGACGTGCCATCAATGTTATTGAATTCAAAAGGCCCGTTATCTATAAAATGGAATTATGTACCAAAAATGATTCCATGGTTTCTAAAATTTATAAAAAATTGTAGTAAAAAAAAAATGCTTCATACCGCAAAGTATATGCATCAAATTTTAGACTTAGCGTTACCGGCCTACGACGAACTTTGTCAAGATATAGATGTTTCGGGACTAGTTGAAAGCAAGGGTATAATGTATTTTTGGACTGATAAAGATTTAAAAAGTAGAGAATTAGAAATTAAAATTAGAAATGACCTTGGTGTTAAGCAACAACTGCTCACCCCACATGAAATCCATGATCTTGAACCACATATAAGTAAAATTTACCATGGTGGAGTTCTGTATCCTAATGCAAAGCATGCACGGAACCCAAAAAAATTTTTATTAAAGTTGTTTGAGCTATTTATCCACAAAGGTGGAAAATTTGAAAAAGAAAACGTGCAGTCAATTAATTTTACTTCTGAAAACAAACCAATAATAAAAACAGATTTAAATTCTTATAATTTTGATAAAGCTGTTATTGCATGTGGAGCTTTTTCAAAAAAACTTACTGATCAAGTAGATGAAAGTATCCCACTAGATACAGAAAGGGGATATCACGTGCATTTTAAAGGTTATGATCATTTATTGTCACGGCCTGTTATTTTTTTAAATAGGGGTTTTGCTATCACTCCAATGGAGCAAGGTTTAAGAGTAGTAGGCACAGTAGAATTTGGTGGTTTAGAAAATCCTATAAGCAAAAAAAGGATTTTGAATCTTGTGAATAACGCTAAATATCTTCTTCCAGATTTAAAAGAACATGAGGATGAATGGTTAGGTTTTAGACCTACTTTGCCAGACTTTTTACCAATTTTAGGACCATCAAAAAATTGTAAAAATTTATTTTATTCTTTTGGACATCATCACTTAGGATGGACGCTAGGAGCCATTTCAGGAAAAATAATTTCTGGTATGATAGCTGGAGAAAATACAAATTTAGATTTGACTCCATACAACTCGCAAAGATTTAGTTAGGAGATTTTTTGATTACAAAAAATAATAGAGCTTATATTTTTCTTATATTAGCAACTTTATTTTGGTCAGGTAATTTTATTGTTGGCAAGGCGGCAAGTCTTTATGAAATTCCACCATTTACTCTTAATTTTTATAGATGGATTTTTGCATGGTTAATACTAGCTCCATTTACTCTTAAAGAAATTATTCAAAAAAAGGATTATATATTACAAAATATAAAACTTATTCTAATTCTAGGAATTACTAGTATTACTATATTTAATTCGATTGTTTATTATTCACTAAATTTTACTCAAGTAATTAGTGGAGTACTAATGATTTCCACTATACCTGTTATGATAATTTTCTTTAGTTGGGTATTTAAAATTGAAAAAACAAATATATATCAAATTTTAGGTGTAATTTTTTCATTATTAGGTGTAGCGGTAATAGTAACAAAGGCAAATTTTAATATATTAATTAACCTAGATTTCAATAAAGGTGATCTATGGATGGTCGTAGCAATGTTTTCTTGGGCAATGTATTCAGCGTTGTTGAGAAAAAAAAAATTTAAACTTTCCCAAACATCGCTGCTAGAAGTTATAATTTCAGCTGGTATAATTTTATTATTACCAGCTTATTTAATAGAAATGTCCTTAGGGTTTAAGTTGAATATAAATTTACCTTTTATTTTAACTTTAGGTTATGTAGTTCTTTTTCCTGGTCTAGCTTCGTTTATTTGCTGGATTAAAGGAATAGCAATAATTGGATCAAATAGATCAGGAATATTTTTACATTTAATGCCAATTTTTAGTACAGTTTTAGCAATAATAATATTTAAAGAAAAATTTATGAATTACCACTTATATGGAGCAATCTTTATAATTGGTGGAATTTTTTTATCATCTAGGAAACTAAAAAATGGTTAAACAGTTAACACCAGAACAAAAAGATATTTTATTAAGAGAAGGTACAGAGCCTCCTGGATCAAGTCATTTAAATGATGAAAAAAGAGAAGGGGATTACCTTTGTGCTGCTTGTGGAACTAAATTGTTTGACTCCAAAAAAAAATATGAAAGCGGATCAGGCTGGCCTTCATTTTTTGAATCATTACCAGGTGTGCTTGAAACTAAGGTAGACAAAATTATCGGCTCACCCAGGACAGAGTATCATTGCAAGGAATGCGGAGGTCATCATGGCCACATTTTTGATGATGGACCAAAACCTACGGGAAAAAGATATTGTAATAATGGATTATGTCTAACTTTTGTTCCTAAGATAGATAAATAGTTTATTTTTTCTTTAAAACTACTCTAAATAGTTTTCTTGGAAATTTTCCCTCATCAAAACTTTCGATATTTATAATATTAAATCCATCAGCAATTTTTCTTACTTTTTCTTCTGAAAAAAAATGTACAATAAAACCATCGTTTTCATAGATATCTTCTCCAATATGAATTCCATTCTTATAATCACCATCCTCAGTATGCCGCACAGTATAAACATTCATCCCTCCAGGTTTTAAAATACGACATATTTCATTATTTAAATATTTAAGTTCTGCTGTTGATAAAGCCATACAATAAAGCATATGTGAAAAACAGGCTTCAATAGAATTATCTTTAAATGGAAGTTTTTTACGAACATCAAAAATTTTAGCAGATATAAAATTTGATAGTTTAGCCCCCAATGCTTTTTTATTGATAATTTTAATTGCGGTGGGACTATAATCCAAAACCTCAACATTGATTGAGTTTTTTGCAAAAAAAAGTGTATCACGACCTAAGCCTGCCCCAAGTTCAACAATTTTTTTTATGTTTTCTTCCTTAAACGTCTTGAGAGTATTTATTGCGGCTTCACTCGGATCTAGACCAAACATCTCAGGTTTACTTAGGAAATTATTTTCCCAATACTGAGATTGTTGGTCTAATATTTTTTTATCCAAAATTACTTAGATGGATCTGGAACTTTTCTTAAATATGGTTTTAAAGTTTCCCAACCATTCGGGTATAATTTTTTTGCTTCCTCATCTTTAACCGCAGGAACAATAATTACATCCTCACCTTTTTTCCAATCAGCTGGTGTAGCAACTTTATGTTTTGCTGTTAGTTGCATTGAGTCTATTACTCTTAATAGCTCATGAAAATTACGACCAGTTGTCATAGGATAAGTAAGAAAAAGTTTAATCCTTTTATCTGGACCTACAATAAATACGGTACGTACAGTTTTATTATCCATTGCAGTTCTTCCTTCAGAAGAGCCCGCTACATCAACTTGTAACATATTGTATAGTTTAGCTATTTTTAGATCCTCATCTGCAATAATAGGATAATTTGGTTTTAAACCACAAACATCCTTAATATCATCTAGCCATTTAATATGGTCTGAAACAGGATCAACACTTAGTCCCATAACTTTAACATTGCGTTTGTCAAACTCCGGTCTTAGTTTTGCTAGTGAACCTAACTCAGTAGTACAAACTGGCGTGAAATCTTTTGGATGTGAAAAAAGAACACCCCATCCATCACCAATCCAATCATGAAAAGATATATCTCCCTCAGAAGTTTTTGCTTTAAAATCAGGTGCGATATCGTTAATTCTTAATGACATATTTTCTCCCTTGTTATATTTAATTAAAAAATTATATAGTTAGATTGTTAAAATTTCAATAAGTATTGAACTATGATATTTAACCAGTTTTTTGATGAAGTTTCTTGCACCTATACTTACTTAATTTCTAGTGGGAAGGGAAGGGAGGCTTTAATCATAGATCCAGTACTAGAAAAAACTGATGAATATATTTCGTTTTTAAAAAAATTAGATCTTAAATTAGTTAAAGTTATAGACACGCATATCCATGCTGATCATATTTCGGGAATGAAAGAACTTCATAAACAAACGGATTGTGCAAATGTAATGGGAGAAAAATCTCTGTCAGAAGTGGTTAATATAAAAGTAAAAGATAATGAAAAAATTAAAATAGAAGATATAGAGTTAACCTCAATGTATACCCCAGGACACACTGATTGTTCTTACAGTTTTTTTATGAAAGACAGAATATTTACAGGAGACACTTTATTAATTAATGGAACAGGAAGGACAGATTTTCAAAATGGAAACTCTATTGATCAATACCACTCATTGTTTAATAGAGTACTAAAACTTCCAGAAAAAACACTTGTTTATCCAGCACATGATTATAAAGGAAAAAAAGTAAGCACTATCGGTCAGCAAAAGCATACTAACCCAAGACTACAAGTAAAGTCATCCAATGAATATGTTGAACTTATGAATAGTCTAAATCTTCCTAATCCTAAAATGATGGACATAGCAGTCCCTGCAAACATAAAAGGCA